>Ga0256408_1000048_pt1 | contig 265776 bp, 248 predicted proteins | sample PhyAR1_FD_185998 | JGI IMG/M metagenome (GOLD analysis project Ga0256408, IMG submission 185998) | Leaf surface microbial communities from alfalfa plants in UC Gill Tract Community Farm, Albany, California, United States - DLSL A.R1 | ecosystem: Host-associated > Plants > Phyllosphere >... | reverse complement strand
TGGTACGGCTGGGAGGGCGACCGGCTGGTGACAGAGCAGACGCAGCAGACCCGTATCCAGACGCTGTATACGCCGGGCAGCTTCACCCCACTCCTGCGTATCGAAACAGACGTTGCCGAACTGGCAAAGGCCCACCACCGCAGCCTGGCGGAGAAGCTCCAGCAGGAGGGCAGTGAAAACGGTCAGCCGGTCATGATGCCGCCGGTGCTGATACAGATGCTGGACAAACTTGAAGCTGAGTTGCGGCACAACGCGGTCAGTGAGGAAAACCGCCGCTGGCTGGCAGGCTGCGGCCTGACGGTGGAAAGAATGGCAGCACAGCTGGAGCCAATTTATGAGCCGAATCGAGCAATCCACCTGTACCACTGCGACCACCGGGGCCTGCCGCTGGCACTGGTGGACAGCGAAGGAAACATCATCTGGCAGGCAGAGTACAATGAGTGGGGCAGTCAGCTCAGTGAGAATAACCTGCATAACATCACGCAGAATATTCGCCTGCCGGGCCAGCAGTATGATGAGGAATCGGGGCTGCACTACAACCGGCACCGGTATTATGATCCGCTGACGGGAAGGTATATCACGCAGGATCCGATAGGGCTGGCGGGAGGGTGGAATCCATACCAGTATCCATTAAATCCAGTTACTAATATAGATCCTCTTGGTCTATATGATTTCAAATCGAAAAATATAGATGATGTAGGGCGATATGCATTAGCGATGTGCAATGCCCAATCCATAAGTGAAAATAAAGAATATGGTGGGGTAATATGTAAGAAAAAAGGTGAGTATTTCTCGTTGCAAGCTAAAAGAGCAGATGAACACGATAGCATTGATTTACGTAATATGAAATGCCCGGAAGGAACCGAAAAAGTAGGAGATTATCATACTCATGGATTTTATTCAGATCTGGACGGTAACATTACAACCAAAGAGAATGATTCTTACGATAGCTTGCACTTTTCACCTCGTGATTTAACAAATTCTTATATGAATGGGATGGGGAAAAGAGAGTATGTAAGTTATTTAGGTACACCTGATGGAACTTATCTTAAATATAACCCAAAAGCCAATGGTAACGGAGTTTCAACAATTAATTGAAGGAAGGTGTATGAGTAAAAATTGCTATCTGATGTTGTTGTTATTACTTTCAAATGAATCATTGTCTGGAGTTATGGGGGATGGGAAAATTTTCTTGAGTAACCTTGACTCTTCTGCTTTGTTTTGTGTAATGAGTGCTTTTCCTGACGGGAAAAGAATTGAAAAATATAAAATAAATATAGTTGATGAAGGTCATGTATTAAATGTTGCTATATATGAGAGCCCGCAGTTAGATGATGGTAATTTTATGGGGGGAGGGGGTGTGTCATACATATATGAATATGATAAAAAGGATAAGTTATGCCATTTAACGAAAAAGAAATGGATGAGGTGAGTTGTTAACTTATTAGTGGGTTTAATGCCGGTAGTGGATGTTGAAAATATGTTGTTTTATATTATTAATGTTTACTTCAAAAATACAACTACAGAAAAATTATGAATGGTAAGAAATTTATGGTTTATAAGATATAATTGACTAAAAACAGTATTACTATAAACCAGTGTCCTTGGATGTGAGTTGATGGCTACTAAGATGGTGATACGGAGCTACTTATGGCCAGTAAAATTTACAGACATGACAATTTAATCTATTGCCTTATTTATCTAAGTATGGGAAAGGATTATCTGGTTGTGACCAACGAATACTGGCATAAACCCTGATGAACCAGGGTTTCAGCAGTCTCATCAGCACTCAATACATCGGCACCGGCCATTCAGGCGGCGCATGGCTCATCACTTCAACCATCACATCTTTAATGTTATTAAAGATGGTCGCAATATCCACCATCGTAATCCCCAACAGGCCCGTCGCGAACCAGCAGGCAGCGGCGACGCCCAGCATCCCGCTTATCACCGCCAGCCCGGCGTAGTCTGATTTACGAAGTTGAATTTTCAGGGTACTGGCAATGAACATCAGTACTGCGCTGGTTAACGGCCAACGGAGCAGCGCGACGCCTGCGGTAATAGAAACCATGAAACCTTATCCTCAGAGATAAACAAGACATTGCCCTGACAGCGCGATGTTTACTGAGGCACGAGGCGCTCTGGCTATCTGAAGGCATCAAAATGAGATGAAACACTGTTTCTGTTTCATTCTGTTTTGTGAACTATATCACGTTTGGTGTTTTATTCACCAGAGGCAGGTGCAGGATTTTTGTCAGCTGATTCACCGCGTAAAACGGTAGGAAGGATGCTGTCGCGCCATGGGCAACGACAGCAAAAAGTAGAGTTAAGCGGAAATCTGGTGACGATACGCCGTTGGCGTGCGGTCGAACTCGCGGCGGAACACGCGGGAGAACGTCTGTTGCGAGACGTAACCCAGATCCATCGCGATATCAAAGATGGGGCGCTGGGTGGTGCGTAGCGCTTCCGCCGCCAGCAGCAAGCGCCGCTGACGAATGTAATCGCCCAGCGTTTGATGCATCACGGTGCGGAACATCCGTTGCAGATACCACTTCGAATAGCCGGATTTTTTGGCCACGATATCGATATTAAGCGGTTGCTCGATATGTTCATCTATCCATTCAATAAGCGTCTGAATAATTTCCCGATGGGACATAAGGCTCTCCCCGTTGTCTATTTTCGCGTCGATTTCTGTTCTGTGGGCGAGTATAATTCCTCAAGTTAACTTGAGGTAAAGCGGATTATGGAAAAAAAATCGACGAGAATAAAAACGCTGCTTTCGCCGGGTGAAGTAGCGAAACGAACTGGCGTTGCGGTCTCGGCGCTGCATTTTTATGAAAGCAAAGGGTTGATTCGTAGCACGAGAAACAGCGGCAATCAGCGTCGCTATAAGCGTGATGTCCTGCGTTACGTGGCGATTATCAAAATTGCCCAGCGGTTAGGGATTCCGCTCAGCACCATCGGGGAATCGCTGCGCGTTCTGCCGGAAAACCACACGTTGGGACCAAAAGACTGGAAGCATTTTACGACCCAATGGCGCGAAGAACTCGATAAACGTATCCACGCCATGGAAGCGCTGCGCGACCAGCTGAACGGCTGCATTGGTTGCGGCTGTATGTCATTGCGCGACTGCCCGTTGCGTAACCCGGGCGATAAATTAGGTGAAGAGGGTACCGGCGCGCGTCTATTAGAGGACGAATAACTTGCGACATTTATGCCACAGAAATGTTGCCATATTGCGCATTAACGATAACGTTTGCGCATGGGTTGGTGAATTCTTCATCGGCAATCGTTAATTTTGATAAAGCAGGGCAAACTTCTGTTGAAAAAGAGGGTATAAAAGCCAGATAATCGTTTGCCTCGAATTTTCGGACGCATCTTACGTCGAAAACCACAGGCTCACCTCATTGCGCAAACGCACAAATGAGGAATTCCGATTATCGTTTTGTCTGCGCGGAGTTAATCGTTTGCTTTTTTGTGGCTCCCCTATTGCCGCAATGTAGCACAAGGAGATGACGCTTACCTGGCAGTGGATGTTCCACCACGCAGACGAACGAATGATAAAAACTCTCAGGGGATGTTTTCTATGTCTACGCCTTCAGCGCGTACCGGCGGTTCGTTAGACGCCTGGTTTAAAATTTCTGCACGTGGTAGCTCCGTTCGTCAGGAGATTGTTGCTGGTCTTACGACCTTCCTGGCGATGGTGTACTCGGTCATTGTGGTTCCGGGTATGCTGGGTAAAGCGGGCTTCCCGCCAGCCGCGGTCTTTGTGGCGACCTGTCTGGTCGCTGGCGTGGGCTCGATCGTTATGGGGCTGTGGGCAAACCTGCCTTTAGCCATCGGCTGCGCCATTTCACTGACTGCCTTCACCGCCTTTAGCCTGGTGCTGGGTCAGCAGATTAGCATCCCGGTTGCTCTGGGTGCGGTCTTCCTGATGGGTGTGCTGTTTACCATTATTTCTGCTTCTGGGATCCGTAGCTGGATTTTGCGCAATCTGCCGCAGGGTATTGCGCACGGCACCGGTATTGGTATCGGTCTGTTCCTGCTGCTCATTGCCGCAAACGGCGTGGGGATGGTTGTTAAAAACCCAATTGAAGGTCTGCCGGTTGCGCTGGGTAAATTCGATAGCTTCCCGGTTATCATGACGCTGATTGGCCTGGCGATCATTATCGGCCTGGAAAAACTGAAGGTGCCGGGCGGGATCCTGCTGACCATCATCGGTGTTTCTATTGTTGGCCTGATTTTCGATCCCAACGTGCACTTCTCTGGCATCTTCGCTATGCCATCCCTGAGCGATGACAACGGCAACTCGCTGATCGGTAGCCTGGATATCATGGGCGCCCTGAACCCTATCGTGCTGCCAAGCGTGCTGGCGCTGGTAATGACGGCGGTATTTGATGCCACCGGTACTATCCGTGCGGTGGCCGGTCAGGCAAATCTGCTGGATAAAGACGGCCAGATCATCAACGGCGGCAAAGCGCTGACCACCGACTCCCTGAGCAGCGTGTTCTCCGCAGTTGTCGGTGCGGCTCCAGCGGCGGTGTACATTGAATCCGCAGCGGGCACGGCGGCTGGCGGCAAAACCGGTTTAACCGCAGTGACCGTTGGCGTCTTGTTCCTGCTGATCCTGTTCCTCTCTCCGCTGTCTTACCTGGTGCCAGGCTACGCGACCGCTCCTGCGCTGATGTACGTCGGCCTGCTGATGCTGAGCAACGTGGCGCGCATCGACTTCAATGACTTCGTTGATGCCATGTCTGGCCTGATCACGGCGGTGATGATTGTGCTGACCTGTAACATCGTTACCGGCATCATGATTGGCTTCGCGACGCTGGTTATTGGTCGCGTGGTTTCCGGTGAATGGCGCAAACTGAACATCGGCACCGTGATTATTGCGGTGGCACTGGTTGTATTCTATGCCGGTGGTTGGGCGATTTAATCCGCCATCGTTGTACAGAGAACCCGCCAACTGGCGGGTTTTTTGTTTGTCATCCTGAAGCAGTACGTACCAACACTTTTTTTCTATTTTCAGCCACTTCTTGTTTGCTTTTGCGTTACTCTGGAGACCGTATAATAAGAAGCACGACGCTTCATGTTTTGAATAATTGTGACAACGCAGCAAACAGGGAACGCATGGAAATATTCTTTACCATACTTATTATGACCCTTGTGGTTTCGCTCTCCGGGGTGGTGACACGCGTACTGCCCTTCCAGATCCCACTTCCTTTAATGCAAATTGCCATCGGCGCCATGCTGGCATGGCCGACATTCGGTTTGCATGTTGAATTCGACCCCGAACTGTTCCTCGTACTGTTCATCCCGCCGCTGCTGTTTGCGGATGGCTGGAAGACGCCAACGCGCGAGTTTATTGAGCACGGCAGGGAGATCCTCGGGCTAGCGCTGGCGCTCGTGCTGGTGACGGTCGTCGGGATTGGCTTCCTGATTTACTGGATTGTTCCGGGCATTCCGCTGATTCCGGCGTTCGCGCTGGCGGCTGTGCTCTCGCCAACCGATGCGGTTGCGCTCTCCGGTATTGTCGGTGAAGGGCGCATTCCGAAAAAGATCATGGGCATTTTGCAGGGTGAGGCGCTGATGAACGACGCCTCCGGCCTGGTGTCGTTGAAGTTTGCCGTCGCGGTGGCGATGGGTACGATGATCTTTACCGTTGGCGGCGCCACGGTTGAGTTCCTCAAGGTGGCGATTGGCGGCATCCTGGCGGGCTTTGTGGTCAGCTGGCTGTACGGTCGTTCCATGCGCTTTTTGAGCCGCTGGGGCGGTGATGAACCGGCCACCCAGATTGTACTGCTGTTCCTGCTGCCGTTTGCTTCCTACCTGATCGCTGAACATATCGGCGTTTCCGGTATCCTGGCGGCGGTGGCGGCGGGGATGACCATCACCCGTTCCGGCGTGATGCGCACCGCGCCGCTGGCCATGCGTCTGCGTGCGAACAGCACCTGGGCGATGCTGGAATTCGTGTTTAACGGCATGGTCTTCCTGCTGTTAGGTCTGCAACTGCCGGACATCCTGCAAAGCTCGCTGGTGGCCGCTGAGGCTGACCCGAACGTTGAAACCTGGATGCTGTTTACCGATATCATCCTGATTTATGCCGCGCTGATGGTGGTACGTTTTGGCTGGCTGTGGACGATGAGCAAATTAAGTCAGCGTTTCCTGAAAAAGAAACCGATGGAGTTTGGTTCGTGGACCACGCGGGAACTGCTTATCTCGACGGTTGCCGGGGTACGCGGTGCCATTACGCTAGCGGGTGTGCTGTCTATCCCGCTGTTGCTGCCGTCCGGTGACGTTTTCCCTGCGCGTTATGAGCTGGTGTTCCTGGCCGCGGGCGTGATTCTGTTCTCGCTGTTTGTTGGCGTGATTGCGCTGCCGATTTTGCTGCGCCATATCGAATCGACCGACAACGTTCAGCAGCGCAAAGAAGAACGTTTAGCGCGGGCGGCGACGGCGGACGTGGCGATTGTCGCTATCCAGAAAATGGAAGAGCGTCTGGCGGCCGACACCGAAGAGAATATCGATAACCAGTTGCTGACCGAGGTCAGTTCGCGCGTTATCGGTAACCTGCGTCGTCGCGCCGATGGGCGAAATGACGTCGAAACCTCGATGCTTGAGGAGCAGCTGGAACGCCGCTTCCGCCTGGCAGCGCTGCGCTCTGAACGCGGCGAGCTGTATCACCTGCGCGCAACCCGGCAAATCAGCAACGAGACCTTGCAGAAGCTGCTGCATGACCTCGACCTTCTGGAAGCGCTGTTGATTGAAGATGCCTAGTGCCGAGTAATTCCCGGCGGCGCTGCGCTTGGCCGGGCTACAACCCTGTAGCCCGGGCGAGGCGTTCACGCCGACCCCGGGATTACTCCGGCAACGTAAACCCTTCACAGCACTTCAGCCACGCCTGGGCGCTGTGCGACAAATACACCCCTTCCCGCCAAATCATTCCCAACTGCCAGCGCAGCTCGCTTTCCAGCGGCAGCCAGCACAGCGTTTTTGCATCCAGACGGCGACAAATCGGCTCTGGCAAAATGGCCACACCGACGCCCGCCTGCACCATCGCCGCGAGAAAATCCCACTGCCCGCTACGCACGGCAATCCGTGGTTTGACATCGTGACGCGCAAACAGCTGCATCAACTGGCGGCTCAGCGCAAAATCTTCGTTATAAATCAGCAGGGGATGGGCAGCGAGCTGCTGCGGTGATACCGAGGTTTGCTCAAGCCACTCCCCGGAACGCGGCACCAGAACGCACAGCGGATGGCTAAATAGCAGCCGGGTGGTGAGCGCTTCCTCTTCTTCCACCGGCAGCGCGGTCATCGCTAAATCCAGCTCGCCGTTCATCACCGCCTGCTGTACGGTCAGGCCGCCAAATTCAGATATTTTGAGTTCAACGCCGGGATAGCGCTGGCGAAACAGGCTAATCGGCCCGGCCATCAACATGCCAACCATTGGCGGGATCCCCAGCCGCAGCACGCCTTTATTGAGATGATTGATATCGCTAATCTCGGCTTCCAGCTGCCGAAACTGATCAAGAATCGCCAGCCCGCGCTCAAACACCACTTGTCCGGTATCGGTCATCAACAGCTTACGGCCGTTGCGGATAAGTAAGGTGCAATTCAGCTCATCTTCCAGATTTTTGAGCATCTTACTGATGGTCGGTTGCGTCACAAAAAGCTTCTCCGCCGCGCGGGTAAAGCTCTGCTGACGAACCACTTCCACAAAGTAGCGTAGCGTTCTTATGTCCATGATTATGCCTCTAAACTATGCTACCGATGAGTTTAATTCATTTCTGTCATCATCGTGGCGTCACTATACTGTGCGTCTGTGATTTTTTCTGGACATCCCTCCATGGCTGAGGCCTTAGGGCGCTTCGTGCCCTCCGTTTTAAACCGTCTGCAGGTGCCGGTACAGGTATTGCTGTATGCAGGACTGTTTGTTTTTGCTGAATATTTAGTGAGCTGGTTGAACCTGCCGCTGCCTGCCAATTTGGTCGGTATGGTGCTGCTGCTGGCGCTGATTGTCTGTCACATCGTGCCGCTGAAATGGGTGCGCGCGGGGTCACGCTGGCTGCTGGCCGAAATGCTGCTGTTCTTTGTTCCGGCAGTGGTGGCGGTGGTAAACTATGCGCAATTGCTGATGATTGATGGCTGGCGGATTTTCCTGGTGATTGCCCTGAGCACGATGATGGTGCTGGGTGCGACGGCCTGGGTGGTTGACCGGGTGTATCGCTTTGAGATGAAACGGATGCGCCATGACTAACTTTCAGCTGAGCATCGCGTGCCTGGTGATTACGCTGGTGCTTTACTTCGCCAATAAACGTCTGTATCGACGCTTCCGTAAGCTGCCGCTGATGCCGCTGGTTCTGACCCCGGTGCTGCTGGTATTGCTGCTGGTATTTGGCCACATATCCTACCAAAACTACATGGGAGAAGCCCACTGGCTGCTGTGGCTGCTGGGCCCGGCGACAATCGCCTTTGCCGTTCCGGTGTATGACAACCTGGCGATCATTAAGCGCCACTGGATGTCGCTTTCTGCCGGAGTCGTCACGGCAACGGTGGTGGCGGTGACCAGTTCGGTCTGGCTGGCGCGGTTGTTCACGCTGCCCGATGAGATTCAACGCAGCCTGGCGGTGCGCTCTATCACCACGCCGTTTGCGCTGGCGGCGGCGAAATCGCTCGGTGGACAGCCGGAGCTGGTGGCGCTGTTTGTGGTGGTGACCGGTGTGTTCGGTATGGCGATTGGCGACGTGCTGTTTTTACGCCTGGCGATACGCGAAGGGATGGCGAAGGGCGCGGGCTTTGGTGCGGCGTCGCACGGTGCTGGCACCGCGCGCTCCTACGAGCTTGGCCCGCAGGAGGGCGTTGTTGCTAGCCTGGTGATGATGCTCTCCGGCGTGGTGATGGTGCTGGTGGCACCGATGGTGGGCTGGCTGATGTTCTGAGCCGCCTTCTGCCGGGTGGCGCTGCGCTTACCCGGCCTACAATGATGCTACCCGTAGGCCTTAAAGCTGCGCGCCATCAGGCAATACCCGGCCCACGATGATGCTGCCGTAGGCCTGATAAGCTGCGCGCCATCAGGCATCACCGGTTCAACCGTCGCACAATCCTCTCCACCTGCTGGCGGAATTCTGCCGCGACCTGCGCCGTCGTCAGCTTACCCTGATCGAGTTTTTCTCGGGCCGAAGTAAACTGATCGATAACCTGTAAATCTTCAATATAGGGCGTTGCAATTGCGCTCGTGTGCAAGGTTTGCGCCTGCCGTAGCCCGGCAACCACCGGATCATTTGGGTCAATCACCCCTTTCTCGGTGAGCAGCCTTTCCGCCGCTTTGCTGAGCGGAATGCCGCGCTCCAGCCCCAGCGCCTCAACCGACTGCGGGTCGTTTAACAAGAAGTTGACCAGCGTCGCCGCCTCTTTCGGATGTTTGGTGGATTTCGCCACCGAGAACATCTGCGCCGTTTTAAAGTAAACGCCGGATTCCTCAACCCCCGGCTGCATCACGTAGTCGCCCAGCACCAGTTTGGCCGGTGGCGTCATGTTATTGGCGAACATACGAATCGTGATATTCCACGTAAACAGACCGCCCCATTCGCCTGCTATCCACGGCTTCATCTCATACAGATTGCCTTTACCGTAGGAGGAGAGGGTTTTTGGCGACGGCACAATATGCTCGTCGCTCAAGCGCTTCACAAAGCTGAACGCGTCGACCCACTGCTCCTCATTCCAGGTAAATTTCCCGTTGCTGTCGAACATCGGCTTTTGATATTTCTGCATCATCCAGGCGTTTAGCAGCAAAATCACGTCCTGATCGACCATGCTGTACGGATAGTAGTTGTTGCCCAGCTTTTGCTGGAAGATTTTGCCGGCGGCAAAGAATTCATCCCAGGTTTTCGGGTACGCCAGACCGGCTTTTTTCCAGGTCACGTCGTTGTAGTAAAACACCGGAGCGTTGACTGAGATCGGCAGGCCGTTGAGCTTGCCTTTAACGCTGGTGGATTGCAGGTCTTTGGCCTGATATTGGCTTAAATCGAGCTCATCTTTGAGCTTGTTGAGGTCGTAATAGCCTTCGCCATTTTTGGAAAAAATAATCAGCCACGGCCAGTTGGTTTGCATCACATCCGGCTCGGTGCCGCTGGCCATTTGGGTGGTCAGACGGGAAAGATGTCCGTCCCAACCGGTGTATTCGGCCTTCACCTTGATCTCAGGATGCGTCTTTTCAAAGGCCTCCAGCGCTTTTAACGTCGCCTGGTGGCGGCTATTGCCTCCCCACCATGACATGCGTAATTCAACGGGCTGCTGGGCCCAGACGGTGGTACAGGAAAGTAACAGTGATGCGATAACACCTGAGGCGATTTTATTCATTATGTATCTCCGGGACAGAGGCATAAATATTGTTATTAAACAGGTGAGTAACGACAAAATACTGACCATTTTTGCGGTGCGGCGTTCTGCCGCACCGGGTGAGGGCGCTTAGCGTTTTGCCAGGCGGGAAACCAGTTCAAACTCTTTGAAGTTCACTGGGCGCTGCTGCTGCATGGAGATATTACCCGCAATGCCGGTGAGGATAGACATCGCGCCCGCTCGATGGTCGGCGGCGCGCTGTAGCGGATCGTTGCCCGGTTCGCCAAACAGGTCGGCGAGCATGGCGTTGTCGCCGCCGCCGTGACCGCCCTCACCGAGGCTGAATTCCGCTTTCCACGGTTCAGCAAACATCGGGAATACGGTGATGTCGCACTGCTCCAGGCTACCTTCGTTTTCGCGTTTACCCCCGGCGTTAACGTAGGATTTCTCAACGATTTTCATCTCCAGTCGCCCTTCGGTGCCGTTAAACACCACGTTCAGTCCTTCCCACGGCAGATAAGCGTTGAGCGAGTAGGTGAGCTGCACCTGGTTTTGATACTTCACCAGCACCGACATGGTATCTTCGATGGTGATACCGTCGCTGAACACGCTCTGGTCGCGGAAGTAGTTATCTTCATGCTCGGCGTCGAGATACAGCGCTTTAAGCTGCGCGTTGTCCGCCATGTTCAGGGCGAACGGATCGTCTTTGGCTTCGCTATAACCATGCGTGCGCGGATAGAAGCGGGAGACACCGCGCTTCTCGGCGTTCTCTTTGCCGTAGAATTGCAGGCTGCCTTCGGCGTAAACGCGCTCTGGATAGCTTGCCAGCCAGAAGTTCATCAGGTCGAAGTGGTGGGTTGATTTGTGCACCAGCAGGCCGCCGCTGTTGCGTTTTTCGCGGTGCCAGCGACGGAAATAGTCTGCGCCATGCTCGGTGTTGAGCAGCCATTCAAAGTGGACGGAGGTGACGTTGCCAATCACGCCCTGCATCAGCAGTTCGCGCACTTTGCTGTGATGCGGCGCATAGCGGTAGTTAAAGGCCACGCGCACGGTATGCCCGGTCTCTTCGATGGCGTCGAGAATACGCAGCGCGCGCTTCTCATCGATAGTCATCGGTTTTTCGGTGATCACATCACAACCTGCGTGCAGCGCCCGAACGATATAGTCATCGTGGGTGCGATCCATGGTGGTGACGATGACGATATCCGGGCGAGTTTCGCGGATCATCTCTTCAAACTGGGCTGCTTTCCAGGTGGAAACCGGTTCGGCGCCTTCTTTTTGCAACAGCGTATTGGCGTAGTTCATCCGCGTCTGGTTGGTATCGCAAAAGGCGACCATTCTGGCGTTATTACGCCAGGTTCCTCCAATCGCGGCAATATATAAACCCGCACGACCTCCCGTTCCGACCAACGCATATTTTTTCATGGCATCCTCGATTAATATATCAACATCAAAATCAGCAAGGCGACGCAATGAAACGTATTCCACATCAATTGATGGAGCTGAATAGCACTTTTATCTGGCACTGGCCCTGGTTTATTCAGGGCGTTAAAAGCGCGAAACAGCACGGTTTCACCGGTATCATCCTGCACCAACAGGAACTGCTTTCTGTTCTTGCGACGCCCTCGCCGTTAAGCCAAAAACTCAACGTCGAGAACCTTATTCATCAGCAACATTACGCATTGCAGTATTTAAAACGGGTCGACCGTTATCTGACGGAAAATAATTTATCGTTCTGGCTGCAAGGCGAAGCCGCGCCGAGCGACGATATAATTAAGCGTAAATTTCCCGAACTGACTTTCGACGAAAAAAGCTCGCCGGATTTCTGGCAACATTTCTATGCCGCGATACTGCATCCGCTATTAGAGGGATTACCCCATCTCAGCGGGCTTATCCTCAGCCTGACCACGCCGGATTTTCAGACCGCCCGTTGGCAGCAAAGCCTGCACGACGTCTGGAGCCTGTTGCGCGCCCAGGGCAAAAAGCTGGTGCTGCGCGACTACATTGATGACAGCTGGCCGCGCCAACAGCTCTCTAACCTGCTGGCAACGCTTCCCCACGACGTTCGCGCTTCGGTGAAAGCCACGGAGCTGGATTACCACCCCGGTTTTGCTAATCACCCGCACATCGCCACGCTGCCGGGGCACAAAAAGTGGATCGAATATGATCTCTTTGGCACCGGCTACGGCTGGACGGCGCTGCCGTGCTATCTCGGCGATGAAATCAGCGGCCGCTTAAGCTGGGCGCTGAGCGCCGCTGAAAACGAAATTGAGGCCATCACCTCACGCGTGAGCTGGCAGTGGTTGCCCGACAGTCGGGTTATGGACTCTGCCAACGCCATCAACCTGTTTGGCCTCTCGGCCGCCAACCGCACCGCTGATACCGCGCAGCTTTCCGCTTTCGAATGCTGGGCTGAACAACAGCAGCTTGGCTTTCGCTCCCTCCAGGACAAGCACCAACTTGCGGCCATCGTCCACGCCAGCTACGACTGGCTATGTAAAACGCCAAACTTCCTGGGGCGGCGGCTGCACTACCAAAGCCAGATCCCGGAGAGCGTGGCTCAGGCGCAGCAGCTTTTGCATATGGACACCCGCAGCGCCAACTGGATGCACGCGTGGCAGCCGCTGATGCCGACCGACGATCCCGAACTTGGCAAAGAGCAGCGCGAGCTGGTGGCGCTGGAAAAAGAGGCCGCCTGCTTTTTAGCCTCGCGCACGGTACAAAACCTGCGTGAACTGATGCCCCGTATTACCTGTCAGAACGACTCGCTGGAGATTCTGCTCGCTGCCTGGCGCAGCGCCGAAATCTACAGCCAGATGTTTTCCCGAGTGGCTGCGGCGATGACCGATATCCTGTGGCACGAACGTTACGGCCCGCAAAGTCTGCCTGCCGACACGCTGAAAACCCATCAGCAGCAGCTGTTACGCTATATCGATACGCTGGAACGCTGGCTGGTCAATCCGCCCGACGGCGCGCCGTTATTCTTACCGCTGCTCTTAAGCCCGGAGCGGCTGAACCGTTTTGCCCTGAGCCTCAATAAGTCGCTATGAGTAAAGAATAAAAACTGTGGTGGGGATTGTCTGTAAACGTCGTAGAGGTAAAACCGGGGAACGGCGTGAAAACGGGAAAAATGTGATGGGTTTCGCGAAGGGCAGAAAAAGTGTGTGATGCGTATCGGCTTTTATCGTTTTGGTGACGTGATAAACATCACCTGAAGGCCGAAAAAATGTGATCCCCGGCCAGCGGCCGGGGAGGGGTTTTTAGTGTGCGCGACCTTCGTCGATACCCAGACCGGTCTGCGAGCGGATAAACTGCGCGCGGAACTGGTTGCGTTCGAGGTTGCCCGCTTCGGAGTTATCGGTAGCTGAGAAGAACCAGATACCGACAAAGGCGATGGCAATCGAGAACAGCGCCGGATACTCATACGGGAAAATTGCTTTCTCGTGGCCTAAGATGGTGACCCAAATGGTCGGGCCAAGGATCATCAGCACCACTGCCGTCAACAGCCCCAGCCAGCCGCCCACCATCGCGCCACGGGTGGTCAACTTCGACCAGTACATGGAAAGCAGAATGATAGGGAAGTTGCAGCTGGCGGCAATCGAGAACGCCAGGCCAACCATGAAGGCAATATTCTGATTCTCAAACAGAATACCCAGCAGAATCGCGACCACGCCCAGCACCAGAACCGTAATCTTCGACACCTTCAGCTCTTCGCGCTCGGTTGCACCTTTCTTAAACACGTTGGCGTACAGGTCGTGAGAGACCGCCGACGCGCCCGCCAGCGTCAGACCGGCGACCACCGCCAGAATGGTGGCGAAAGCAACCGCTGAAATAAAGCCGAGGAACAGGTTGCCGCCAACCGCGTCAGCCAGATGCACCGCCGCCATGTTATTACCGCCGATAAGCGCGCCTGCCGCGTCTTTAAACGCCGGGTTCGCGCCGACCAGCATGATGGCGCCAAAGCCGATGATAAAGGTCAGAATGTAGAAGTAACCCATAAATCCGGTGGCGTAGAACACGCTTTTACGCGCTTCTTTGGCATCGCTGACGGTGAAGAAACGCATCAGAATATGCGGCAAGCCAGCGGTACCGAACATCAAGCCCAGGCCCAACGACAGCGCGGATATCGGATCTTTCACCAGTCCGCCCGGGCTCATGATGGCAGCGCCTTTCGGGTGTACCGCCATCGCTTCGGTGAACAGGTTATTGAAGCTAAAGCCGACGTGCTTCATCACCATAAAGGCCATAAAGCTTGCGCCAAACAGCAGCAGGACGGCTTTGATAATCTGTACCCACGTGGTGGCGAGCATGCCGCCAAACAGCACGTACATCACCATCAACACGCCAACCAGTACCACGGCAACGTGGTAGTTCAGGCCGAACAGCAGCTCGATAAGCTTACCGGCACCCACCATCTGGGCTATCAAATACAGCGCCACCACCACCAAAGAGCCGCAGGCGGAGAGCATACGAATCGGCCCCTGCTTGAGGCGGTAGGACGCCACGTCGGCAAAGGTATAGCGGCCGAGGTTACGCAGACGTTCGGCGATAAGGAACAGAATAATCGGCCAGCCGACGAGGAAGCCCAGCGAATAAATCAGGCCATCGTAGCCGGAGGTGTAAACCAGCGCGGAGATGCCGAGGAATGACGCTGCCGACATAAAGTCACCGGCAATCGCCAGCCCGTTCTGGAGACCGGTAATGTTGCCGCCAGCGGTGTAGTAATCGCTACGTGAGCGTACGCGTTTTGACGCCCAGTAGGTGATGTAGAGCGTCAGGAGGACGAAAATCAGGAACATGATAATCGCCTGCCAGTTGGTCGGCTGACGCTCGACGTGGCCGCTGATAGCGTCTGCGGCGTTAGCCGCAAAAGGAAGTGTGGCGGCAAGCGCCGTCAGGACTTTCTTCATGATGCTTTTACCTCGCGCAGTACGGCCTTGTTCAAACGGTCGAATTCGCTGTTCGCCCGCCACACGTAAATACCGGTCAGGATAAAGGAGATAACGATAATGCCGATGCCAATCGGGATCCCGCGCGTGACGCTGGTACCCGCATGCAACGGCGTACCGAGCCAGCCCGGGGCAAAAGCGATGAGCAAGATGAAACCGACGTAAACCACTAACATAATCAGCGATAAGAAGGTGGCAAGCCGTTGCCGTTTTTCAACCAGTTCCCTGAAATGCGCACTACCTTCTATCTGCTGACAAATTTGATCATTCATCACAGAGTCTCCAGAGGTGTAGGTAAGGTTTTTGTTATAGGGCTGCTATTGCCGGAGGGCGACTGGCGTCTTATCCGGCTTACTTCGGTGGCCAACTGTAGGCCCGGTAAGCGAAGCGCCACCGGGCAACGTTGTTTTATGACGGCATGGCAATGGACTGCTTCTCTTCCAGCAGTTTATCCACCACGCCCGGGTCGGCGAGGGTTGAGGTATCGCCGAGATTGCTGGTGTCACCCGCGGCAATCTTGCGCAGAATACGGCGCATAATTTTGCCGGAACGGGTTTTCGGCAGCGAGTCGGTCCAGTGCAGCACGTCCGGCGTCGCCAGCGGGCCAATCTCTTTACGCACCCAGTTACGTACCTCGGTGTAGAGCGCAGGCGTAGGCTCTTCACCTTGATTCAGGGTGACGTAGGCGTAAATCGCCTGGCCTTTAATGTTGTGAGGAATGCCGACAACCGCGGCTTCAGCAATTTTTGGATGCGACACCAGCGCCGATTCGATTTCTGCCGTCCCTAAGCGGTGCCCGGAAACGTTCAGCACGTCATCGACACGCCCGGTAATCCAGTAGTAACCATCTTCGTCACGACGCGCGCCGTCGCCGCTGAAATACATATTCTGGAAGGTGGAGAAATAGGTCTGCTCAAAGCGTTCGTGATCGCCAAACAGCGTCCGCGCCTGACCCGGCCAGGAGTCGGTGATCACCAGGTTACCCTCGGTTGCGCCTTCCTGCGGGTGGCCTTCGTTATCCACCAGCGCAGGCTGTACGCCAAAGAACGGACGGCTGGCGGAACCGGCTTTCAGTTCCGTTGCGCCAGGCAGAGGGGTGATCATGAAACCACCGGTTTCGGTCTGCCACCAGGTGTCCATAACCGGACATTTTTCGTTGCCGATTTGACGCCAATACCACTCCCACGCTTCCGGGTTAATCGGTTCGCCGACGGAGCCCAGAATGCGCAGGGAGGAACGATCGGTTCCGGCGGTGGCTTTATCGCCTTCTGCCATCAGCGCACGGATCGCCGTGGGTGCGGTATATAAAATGTTAACTTTATGTTTATCAACCACCTGACACATACGCGCAGGCGTTGGCCAGTTCGGCACCCCTTCAAACATCAGCGTGGTTGCGCCACAGGCCAGCGGGCCATACAGCAGGTAGCTATGACCGGTAACCCAACCCACGTCAGCGGTGCACCAGTAAATGTCGCCTGGATGATAGTCGAACACATACTTAAAGGTGGTCGCGGCGTACACCAGATAACCGCCGGTAGTGTGCAGCACGCCCTTTGGCTTGCCGGTGGAACCGGAGGTGTAAAGAATAAACAGCGGGTCTTCCGCATTCATCTCTTGTGGCTGATGCTGGTCGGAGGCTTGTTCTTGCAGATCATGCCACCACAAATCGCGGCCTTCCTGCCAATCAATTTTGCCGCCAGTACGCTTGAGCACCACGACATTTTCAACGCTTTTAACGTTCGGGTTTTTCAGCGCATCGTCGACATTTTTCTTCAGCGGCACGTTACGTCCGGCGCGCACGCCTTCGTCGGAGGTGATCACCAGACGGGAATTGGAGTCGATGATACGACCGGCGACGGCCTCCGGCGAGAAGCCGCCGAAGATAACGGAATGGATAGCGCCAATGCGGGCGCAGGCCAGCATGGCAACCGCGGCTTCCGGCACCATCGGCATATAGATAGCCACCACATCGCCTTTTTTCACGCCGAGCGACAGCAGGGTATTGGCGAAACGGCAGACGTCGCGATGCAGCTCGCGATAGGTGATGTGTTTGCTTTGGGTGGCGTCGTCGCCTTCCCAGATAATCGCCGTCTGATCGCCGCGTTCTTGCAGATGACGATCGAGGCAGTTTGCCGCCAGGTTCAGGGTGCCATCTTCATACCATTTAATGGAGATGTTGCCCGGCGCAAAGGAGGTGTTTTTCACTTTCGTGTAAGGCTGTATCCAGTCGAGGATTTTTCCCTCTTCGCCCCAGAAGGCATCAGGCTGGGTGACCGACTGTTGATATTTGGTCAGATATTGTTGCGGATTTATCAGGCAGCGTTCTGCAATATTTGCAGGAATAGAGTGTTTGTGTATTTGGCTCATGCTTTTTTTCTCCATGTAAGATGTTAATAATATGTCTCATAAAAGTTAATAACAGAGGGTGGAGAAGCTTTGTTTACTATTTGCGCGGCAGATCACGCAATAGTGGAATTGTTCAAATAACGTTCACTTGATTCTTTGAACAGAAATAATTGCGGAAGTAGATTTATAGAAAATGGCGGAAATTTTTTGTTTTTATAACAAAAACTTATAAATAATGTCTGGTAGAAATTAGCGGGAATAAGCTTTTATGCGGTGAAAAGCCCTGATCTGAAAGGGTTGCGCGGGACACCGTACAGATGATACTGATATTGCGCGTTAAAAACCTCTAAAAGTAAACGCAACACAAATCACCCCCTTTCAAGTGGATACCATTCCCGTTCGGCATGGTATTTTTCATTGAGGAAGTCTGCAGTTATGAAAAAAACACGAATCAGCCTTGCATGGCAAATTCTCATTGCCCTCGTGCTGGGTATTATTCTGGGTAGTTATCTTCATTATCATAGCGATAGCCGTGACTGGTTGGTCTTGAATCTCCTGTCTCCCGCTGGCGATATATTCATCCATTTGATTAAAATGATCGTTGTGCCGATTGTTATTTCAACGCTGGTCGTGGGAATAGCCGGAGTCGGTGACGCCAAACAGTTAGGCCGAATTGGTGCGAAAACCATTCTTTATTTCGAAGTGATCACCACGGTAGCGATTATTATCGGTATTACCCTGGCGAATGTCTTCCAGCCTGGGTCAGGGATTGACATGTCACAGCTGGCGACGGTGGACATTTCGAAATACCAAAGCACGACGGCTGAAGTACAAAGTCACGCTCACGGGTTGATGGGGACGATTCTGTCGCTGGTGCCAACCAATATCGTGGCGTCGATGGCTAAAGGCGATATGCTGCCAATCATCTTCTTTTCGGTGCTGTTCGGTCTGGGCCTTTCCTCGCTGCCGGCGACGCATCGTGAACCGCTGGTCACCGTGTTTCGTTCTATCTCTGAAACCATGTTTAAAGTAACCCACATGGTCATGCGCTATGCGCCGGTCGGTGTGTTTGCGCTGATTGCTGTGACGGTGGCGAACTTTGGTTTCGCTTCGCTTTGGCCGCTCGCCAAGCTGGTGCTGCTGGTTCACTTCGCGATTCTGTTCTTCGCGCTGGTGGTGCTGGGCATCGTGGCGCGTATCTGTGGGCTCAGCATCTGGATCCTGATTCGTATCCTCAAAGACGAGCTGATTCTGGCGTACTCAACCGCCAGCTCCGAAAGCGTGCTGCCGCGTATTATTGAGAAGATGGAAGCCTACGGCGCCCCGGCGTCGATCACCAGTTTCGTGGTGCCGACCGGCTACTCCTTTAACCTCGACGGCTCGACGCTGTATCAGAGTATTGCGGCGATCTTTATCGCGCAGCTGTACGGCATCGACCTGTCTATCTGGCAGGAAATCGTGCTGGTGCTGACGCTGATGGTGACCTCAAAAGGGATTGCTGGCGTGCCGGGCGTATCGTTCGTGGTGCTGCTGGCAACGCTTGGCAGCGTGGGCATTCCGCTGGAAGGTCTGGCGTTTATTGCCGGCGTTGACCGTATCCTCGATATGGCGCGTACCGCGTTGAATGTGGTGGGTAATGCGCTGGCGGTGCTGGTGATTTCCAAATGGGAACACAAGTTTGACCACAAAAAAGCGCGGGCCTATGAGCGCGAAATGTTGGGCAAGTTTGATAAAACCGCGGGTCAGTAATAGATAGAAAAAATGATAACGCCGGGCTTGCCCGGCGTTGTTGTTTTTGGGATTGCGCAGAGGCTTTGTCTCGTAGGCCTGATAAGCGTAGCGCCATCAGGCAGAACGGCGCAGATTGCCGGATGGCGGCGTTGCCTTATCCGGCCTACCGCTGATGGGGGCGACTGATTTTGTGGATTAGCACGATATACCCCCTCTCCCTTACAGGGAGAGGGTTGGGGTGAGGGTGCGGCACAGAGCGCAAAGGCGAGGGTAACCCCTTACTCCGCACTCACCTTATCAAACTCCTCACACCCGGTATCAAACCCTTCCGTACAGCTCAGGTTCAACCACTGAAGCGCTTTCTGTTTGTTCGGCACGATAAACCCTTTCTCGCCGTTTAAGAACATCATCCCGGCCCAGTATTCGGCGTAGCCGGTTCGCGACAGCGTTGAGCTGTTTTTAAAGGCGTCCGTCGCTTTCTCATCATCTTCTTTGACGCCGACACCGTTGGCGTAAATCAGCCCCATCAACATCTGTGCATCAACCGCAAAATCGCTCTCGGCGTTCATTGAGGCCTGCTGAAGGAGAGCCATGGCTCGCGGATAGTCGGTCTCACCAGACTGACTGTTAATCAGGATACGCGCCAGAATCACCTCTCCTGCCCGACTGCCAGCCTTTACGGCTTTTTCGGCCAATGCTTTCGCGGCGGGATAATCGAGGTTCACCGGGTTAGTGATTTTAATCTGTGCCAGCAGCGCGAAGGCGTCCGCATCACCGCCGTCGGCGGATTTCTGCGCCCAAAACTCTGCTTTGCCCAAATCACGGGAGCTAAACCAGGTGTCGGCCAGATAATATTGCGCCCGCGCGTCGCCGGCTTCTGCGGCTTTCTGATACTGGCTGCCCGGTTCTTCCGCGTGTAGCGATAAGGCAATAAACCAGAGTAATGCAAAAAGTTGTTTCATCTTATTATGTGGGTAGTCGAGGAAGAGGGCAGTATAAAGAGAAAACGAGGATAAAAAAACGCCCCCGAAACGGGGGCGTTGAGACAGGCGGCAAACTCCAGGTAGCCCGGACGAGGTGCGCAAGCACCGCCTCCGGGGAACATACCCTGTTAACCCATCGCGCTTTCGCGCAGGCTGGCTTTCAGCTTGCTGTACTCATCAATCACATACTGTTCGGCGGCGCGTTGATCGGCAATGCGTTCAACGTTGACGGCGCAGTACTTGTACTCAGGCGTTTTGGTAATTGGGCTCAAGTTCTCAGTTACCAGCTCATTACAGGCCCCAATCCACCACTGGTAGGTCATGTAAATCGCGCCTTTGTTCGGACGATCGCTTACGGCGGCACGGGTGATGACGCGGCCTTTGCGGGAGTTCACCCACACCAGCGCTTCATCTTCAATGCCTAGACGCTCGGCGTCGGCGGTGTTGATCTGGGCATAGCCCGGTTCATCCGCCAGTGCTGCTAGCGCCGCACAGTTACCGGTCATCGAGCGGCAAGAGTAGTGCCCAACTTCGCGCACCGTCGACAGTACCATCGGGAACTCGTCGGTGAGCTTGTCGATAGGCGCAACCCAGTCGCAGGTAAAGAACTGCGCCAGGCCGTTCGGGGTGTCAAACTTCTCTTTGAAGAGGTAAGACGTACCCTGGTCGGCATCCGAGGTGTCGCGGCAAGGCCACTGAATATAGCCCAGTTCGCCCATTTTCTCGTAGGTGGCACCATAGAAATCCGGGCACAGACCGCGCAACTCGTCCCAGATTTCCTGGGTGTTGTTGTAGTGCATCGGATAACCCATGCGGGTGGCGATTTCACTGATAATCTGCCAGTCCGTTTTCAGATCCCACTTCGGCTCTACGGCTTTAAAGAAGCGCTGGAAACCACGGTCAGCCGCTGAGAAGACGCCTTCATGCTCGCCCCATGACGTAGACGGTAAAATAACGTCTGCGGCCGCGGCGGTTTTGGTCATGAAGATATCCTGGACGATAACCAGTTCCAGATCTTCAAAGCCTTTACGCACGGCAGAGAGCTCGGCGTCGGTCTGTAACGGATCTTCACCCATGATGTAGGCCGCGCGCACTTCGCCATGCGCCGCACGGTGCGGCAGCTCGCTGATGCGATAGCCGGTGTGCGCCGGCAGGCTTTCTACGCCCCAGGCTTTCGCGAACTTCTCGCGGTTTTCCGGGAACTTCACGTACTGATAGCCAGGATAGGTATCCGGCAGCGCGCCCATATCGCAAGCACCCTGAACGTTGTTCTGGCCGCGAACCGGGTTAACGCCGACGCTTGGCTTACCGAGGTTGCCGGTCAGCATCGCGAGGCTGGTCAGTGAACGCACGGTTTCCACGCCCTGATAGAACTGGGTCACGCCCATACCCCACAGGATAGCCGCGCTTTTTGCCGACGCATACATACGGGCGGCCTGACGAATTTCCTGCGCGCTAACGCCGGTAATTTCTTCGACAGACTCCGGCGTATAGCCTTCAACAATCTTGCTGTACTCTTCGAACCCTTCCGTGCGCGAGGCGACGAACGCCTGGTCGTACAGGTTTTCTTCAATAATGACGTGGCCCATGGCGTTGAGCAGCGCGATATTTGAGCCGTTTTTCAACGCGATGTGCATGTCGGCAATGCGCGCGGTTTCAATTTTACGCGGATCGCAGACGATGATTTTCGCCCCGTTACGTTTAGCGTTAATCACGTGATTCGCCACGATAGGGTGGGAATCCGCCGGGTTATACCCGAAGATAAACACTAAATCGGTGTTATCAATTTCGTTAATCGCATTACTCATTGCGCCGTTACCGACCGATTGGTGCAGACCTGCAACCGAAGGGCCGTGTCAGACGCGAGCGCAGCAGTCAACGTTATTGGTACCAATAACGGCGCGCGCAAATTTTTGCATTACATAGTTGGTTTCATTACCTGTTCCGCGTGAGGAACCGGTAGTCTGAATAGCATCTGGACCGTATTTCGCTTTGATCGCACTCAGGCGGTCAGCAACGTAATTTAGCGCTTCATCCCAGGATACGGATTCCAGTTTGCCGCCGCGCTGGCGACGGATCATTGGGGTCTTAAGGCGTGGGGTCAGGATCTGGGTATCGTTAATGAAGTCCCAGCCATAATAGCCCTTCAGACACAGGGTACCCTGATTGGTTTTCCCCTGCGCCGCCTCAGCCCGGACGATTTTACCGTTATCGACCACCAGGTTGATTTTGCAACCTGATGCGCAATACGGGCAAACCGTGACGACTTTTTTCATCGGTCTCGCTCCAGTTAATCAAATCGCGCATACGCGCTGTCGCCCTTAGTATGCATCTTTTATGCCACTTTTTTATTGTGGGCATTCCCTGATATTACGGGCGAATTTTGGTCAAAACCCTGACGAAAAACAGGCTGTCGTCATATTTGACGTGTCGAAAGGAAAAGCCGAATGACATTTGTGAAGTCGCGCGGCCGAGCGCAGCGACGCCGGGATGAGCACCGAGCCTCCCCGGAGTCGGCGCTGGCGCACCTCGTCCGGGCTACCGATTGTAGGCCTGATAAGCAACGCGCCATCAGGCAAAACCGTGCACATTGCCGGATGGCGGCGATGCTTTATCCGACCTACTGATGATATCCCCGTCCAAATATTTGACGAGTGAGGTAGCCCGGCCGAGCACAGCGACGCCGGGATGAGCACCGGGCCTCCCCGGAGTCGGTGCTGGCGCACCTCGTCCGGGCTACCGATTGTAGGCCTGATAAGCAACGCGCCATCAGGCAAAACGGTGCACATTGCCGGATGGCGGCGATGCCTTATCCGGCCTACTGGTGATATCCCCCAGCCAAATATTTGACGAGTGAGGTAGCCCGGCCGAGCGCAGCGACGCCGGGATGGCCTCCGAGCCTCCCCGGAGTCGGCGTTGCCGCACCTCGTCCGGGCTACTCGGTTGTAGGCCTGATAAGCGCAGCGCCATCAGGCAACTGTGCACATTGCCGGATGGCGGCGATGCCTTATCCGGCCTACTGGTGATATCCCCCGCCCAAAGATTTGATGAGCTGAATGCTTTGGATCACCCGCTGGCTGTCCAGCACCAGTAGCGACATCTGCTCCGCCAGTACCGGCAGCTGAGCTTCGGTAGCCTGAAGTCGGCTGCCGAGGCCACGCTTAAATGCGGCTTCGGCGGCACTTTGGGTGTAGCGCGTAGCTTCCACGCGTTCTGCCTGGAGCGTGCGTTCATCGTCCAGCGTTTGCAAGCGGGTGCCGTTTATCGCCACGTCGCGCACCGCGTTCAATACCGACTGGTTATAGTGCTCAATCAGCATATTGCTGGTAGCGCGGCTGTTTTTCAGATTGGCGTTCAGGCGGCCGCCGTCGAACAGCGGCAGTCGCAGGCCGGGAATGACGTTGATCTGTCGGCTGGTGCTTTTAAACAGCGTGTCGATATGGATGGAGTCGAGGCCAAAAAAGACTTTGAGATCGAAGCTTGGGTAGAACAACGCGCGCGCCGCATCAACCTGGTCTAGTGAAGCCTGAACGTACCAGCGCATCGCCTGGAGATCCGGTCGGCGAGCCAGCAGGTCATAGGAAAGCGTTGCCGGAATGCCCGTTTGCACCTTCGGCAGCGCGACCGGTTTAATCTCCGGCATATCATCCGCACCTGCTCCCATCAGGGCGCGCAGCGCTTCACGCGTTTCTTTGATTTGCCCCTTCACGGCGGCAATTTGTTTATCTACCGCCAGCACCTGCGCGCGCGCACCGTGATACGGGACTTTAGCTTCCAGACCCTGAGCCACTTTGCTTTGATGCGCCTGCACGGCGTAATCAATCACGTCGCGGGTTTGTTCCAGCAGCGCCTTCATCTGGAAGCTCGCCTGCATGCTGTAGTAAAGCTGCGCCACGCCGGTGGAAAGCGCCAGCTCTACCGCCGCGGTTTCCGCCACGGCGGCGTTATGTGCGCCGATGGCTGCCTCAACGGCCGAACGGTGCGCCCCCCACAAATCGAGATCCAGCCCGGCGACCAGACCGACGGTGGCTTCGGTGTAATAGGGGCCATCCATTCCTAATCGCGGCGCATCCAGCGCATATGGCCCGAGGAAGCCGTTAGCGGAGGCGCGTTGGCGGTTGATCATCCCCAACGCCGCCATCTGGAGTTTCGACCCGCCTTCCAGCAGTTCGGCCTGCGACTGGGCTTTCTCTTCACGCTGCTTGGCTTCGGCAAGCGTGTGAGAGCCGGACAACGTTTTTTCTATCAGCGCGCTGAGCTGCGGATCGTTAAACTGCCGCCACCACTGCGCCTGCGGCCAACCTTGGCTGGCGAGATGAATGTCGCTTGCCAGCTTGATTTGTGCCGGTTGCAGCTGCGCGTGCGGGGCGGAATCATTGCGGATCAGCGCACAGCCGGAGAGCGCCGTTGTGCTGCCGAGCAGGCCGCAGAGAAGTAAGCGGGATAAGTTTCGGGTCATTGGGATGTGGCTCCTTGCGCCTGTTCCCCGGCGGCAGTGGAGGCCGGGCGAGTCCAGTCGGGTAAACGGGCTATCTGCTGCATAACACACTGCGCTTGTTCAGATAAGGTGGTCGTTGCGTCACGGTCAGAAGGCGCGCTGTGGGTCAGATCTGCCGCATACTGCTCCAGCGCCTCGGCAAGCGGAGCTTCTGGTGTGGCGATACCATCGCAGCGATAGAGGATCTCGCGGCCTTGATGAATAGCGGCTTCACTACGCGCCAGCAGTTGGCGACGACCGTCATGATCCAGCTGGCGTTCCAGCGCCACGCGCTCGCGCATCTCTTCACAGGCATTAAACGCGGCGTGACAGCCGATACGGAGTTGAAGATAGGTTCGCTGCGTGGCGGGATCGTGCTGGGAAAGACGCAGCAGTTTGCTGAGCGTTGCGAGCGCGACCGCCAGTTTTTTCGGCAACTCAGAGGCTTCGCTTTCCGGCCAGATAAAGGTGTAGATCACCGCCGAAACGGCCGTACCGATAAGGATCCCCACCGCACGATCGCGAATTTCAACCAGATCGTATACCGGGCCAAATACGTTCTCGAGGGTGGCGAGGGCAAAGGTGACGATCATCTGCGTGCCGATATACGACGATCGCTCCGATCCGGTGGCTGTCCACGCGCCCAGCAGGAATAGCGGGGCCAGCACGCACAACAGTTCAACAATATTGTCGATCCACGGGATCACGCAAAGGGTCATCAGCAGCGCCAGCGCCGCGCCGCACACAGCGCCGCCAAAGCGCAGCGCCATTTTCTGCCAGGATGCGCCGATGCTGGGGTTGGCGACAATAATGCAGGTCAACATACAGGTATGTATGCCTTCCCAGTCGACGCCGGAATAGAAAACGTAACAGATCATGCAGGCCAGCAGCGTTTTCAGGGCGTAGCGAATATAGACGGGGTTAGTGAAAGCGTCCGGCACCATCGAAGGCTGCTTCGCGGCGGGAGTGGGTGGCGTATCCGGGTTCATCTGCCCAAGCCGGTACAGATGTTCACACAGGCTTTCCAGCCCGCACTCCCGGGCAGCGGCGCGTTCATCGGGGCTTAATTGCCATGTGCTTTGCCACGGTTGGGCGTCGGCGATGGCGCGTTGCAGGGATTCGATTTCACGCTGAATTTTATGAACCAGCTCGGGATGTTGCGACGCGTCGTCGTCGGCGTAGCGGTTGAGCGTGGTGTAGAGATAGGTGACGGTCATAACGCAGGTTTGCCACCAGGCGCTGCGCGCCTTCCAGTCGGCATCATCGGCCATACAGAAGACATTGAGTTTTTGCAGGGCAAGCACTTCGCGTTCAACGTACTTTTCGCCAAGCGGCGCGGTGGCGGTGGTCAGATGATTGAGGGCATCATCAAGTCTCGCGCACAGCGCATCCTGCATTTGCTTCCCGGCACGGCTGGGGAACCAGAGTACGCCAATTAACACCATCAGCAGCGTAGGATACAGACCCACCACGATGCACCACAGGGTAAGGCGCATAGCAATCTCCGGGTAATCGAGCATCGCGGGGAAGGTCTGGCCATAAACGGCGATAATGGCGACGGCAAAAAACAGCAGCCCTAGCTTGTAGGTACGCATCATGAACATACAGCCAAGCACGATCAGGCTGGCGATGATCATGCGGATCAACGGATAGCTGTACGACCATTTATAGATCAGCACCATGCTGCCGATTTCCATCACCGTGGCGACGACAAACAGGATGGCCACAAATTTGGTGTAAAAGGCATTTGACTGTACGCCGTAGAACAGCACCGCCAATGAGATCGCCATAAACGGGATCTCAAAGGTCATCGAGATAATGACCACCAGCAGGCAGCCAACCCAAAGCTGGAGGGTCTGCGGCACGCGCCCAGGGCGTTTCTCGCTTAACTCATCGCGGAAAAACGCCAGTAGCCTGATGAGCGGCAACGGCAGGTAGCTGAGCGCGTTCATTATTGTGACTCAAGCGTCGCGACCGCCGAAGCGCCGATACGGAACATCCCGGCATCCGGCTTATCGACCATAATTTTTACCGGGAAGCGCTGCGCGACGCGCACCCAGTTAATCGAGCGCGAAATACGCGGCAGACCACCCAGCACCATGCCACCGTCGTCGGGCAACACGCCGTAGCCGATGGAATCGACCTTGCCGCTAAACGTTTTGCCGCTGTCGCTCATTAGATAAAGGGTGGCAGGCGTTCCGGCGTGGATATTTTTCAGCTCGGTTTCACGGAAATTGGCAATTACGTACCAGTGGCGGGTATCAATCAGGGTAAAGATCGGTTTCATCGCGGAAGCGAACTGGCCGATGGAGGTTTTGAGCGATACCACGCGACCGTCAAACGGTGCGCGAACCGTTGCCATCTCCAGATGCAGCTGAGTCAGGGCGATATCGGCCTGGATAGCGACGCGTTGAGCCACCAGCGCATCCACACCGCTGACGGCGGTAGCGGCCTGTTGCGCCTGTAAAAGCGCGGCGTTGAGATCGGCTTCGCTGGCGCGCTGTGCGGTGCGGGCGCGATCGACATCTTCCGCCGAGACAAACCCCTGCGACAGCAGCGGTGCCGTGCGGTTAAGCGTGCTGGTGGCCTGTTGTGCGGCGGCGCGGGCTTTGGCGACGGTGGCTTCAACAGAATCTGCCGCCAGTTTTTGCGCGTCAACGGTACGCTGGGTCAGCATAATCTGTTGATCGAGGGCAGTCAGCATCGCCTGTGCTTTAGCAAGGTTCGCCTCGTAAGGCCGCGGGTCGATACGGAACAGCAGGTCGCCTTGTTTAACCAGTTGGTTATCTTTGACGGCCAGTTCAATAATGCGTCCACTGACTTCCGGGACAACGTCAATCGTGTCGGCAGACGCGTAGGCATCGCTGGTGGACGGGGCGCTATCCACGCGCCAGATAACAAATATCATCACCACCACGGCAAGAATAACCAGTGCCAGGGCGGGTATTTTGTTGCGAGAAACTTTTTTCTGCGAGCTTTCCATGGGCGCATCTCAAGGTGAGTTAGAAAAATACCAGCCAGAACAGCATGGAGTAGAGTGCAAAGAGGGCGGTATAGATAATCCCTGCATATGAAGGCGTTGGATATTTCCGCAGAATCACCCGTCGGGTGATGAGCGTAAGAATGACGCCGGCAATAATGCAGAAAAGCCAGTCTGGGTAATAAGCGCCAATGACGGGAATAGCCGGAGGTAATGAACATCCCGTGAGTAATACCGCGAGCGATAGCCAGCCACTTTTTTTAAGCTGCTTCACAATCCTGGATTTAACTATTTGCATATTAAAATACATCCTGTGTATTGCGAACAATATCCGGGGTGAATATAAATAGAATCAGATGTGTCAGTATGGCTATTTTTATCAATGAGAAAAATAGCTTTATGACGAAACCGCATTCATAACTTATTTGTTTAATTTATTTTTAATTTAAATACATTAACCAAATAAATAAAACATTCAGGGGCTAATAACGCCCCCGAATGTCGGTTGGGTTAATTTGGCGTGACGACGTTGGCCCACAGCTCAAATTGATCAAGGCAAGCCATGATTTCATCCAGCTTCGCCGCGTTGCCAATCACTTTTACTTTCTTCGCTTTAATCAGGTCCGCCATTTTAGCCTCGCCGGTGAGGACGTTGTGCAAGTCATCGCGGCTTATATAGAACGAGGTATCGGCTTTCGGCAACAGCGTTTTACGGTAGTTCAGCACGCTGTCGTTTAGCGTCAGGTTGAGATTATCTCCCTTGCTTAAATCGAAGTTGACGCTGATATCTTTGCCTGCGGCTTTATCGCTATTCAGACGAACCGACATGTAATCAAACAGCATTTCAACCGTCATGCCTTTGATGGTATCGGTAGAATTTGAGGTGCTGTGAGCTAATTGATGTACGTCCTCACGCAGCTCTTTTGCGCCGGTCAGATAAAAACCGCGCCAGGTGGCAGATTCGGCCTGGTAGCCTAATTGTTCAAAGGTATCGGCCTGCAAATTTTTCGCTACCTGATCGCCTGGATTGGCGGCAATGACCTGTTTAAGCAGTTCGGCGGCCCAGCGGTAATCGCCCTGCTGATAAGCATTCCGCGCAAGGTTAATGGCGTGTGCGGAGCCGCCCAGCGCTTTCACATAGCGTTTGCCCATTTCGGCCTGCCCGTAAGGATTGAGGTTGGCAGGGTTGCCGTCAAAATACCCCAGATAGTAGTTATAGACTGCGCGGGCGTTATGGCTCACGGAGCCGTAATAGCCTCGGCTGGCCCAATTATTGGCAAGCGCTGGCGGTAATTTTATCATGTTGCCGATTTCATTCATCGTGTAGCCTTGGTTGGCTAAATGTAATGTTTGGTCGTGAATGTACTTGATGGTGTCGCGATATTTGCCAATATAGTCGTTAATGTGTTCATTTCCCCACACCGGCCAGGTGTGCGGCATAAACAGCACTTCCGCCTCACTACCCCACATATCGAGCGTTTCATTCAGATACGATGCCCACTTACTGCTGTCGCGGGTTTTCGCGCCGCGCAGGGTGTAGAAGTTATGCAGCGTATGAGTGGCGTTTTCGGCGGTACACAGTGCTTTCAGCGCCGGAATGTAGAAATGCATTTCTGCTGGCGCTTCGCTACCCTGCGCCATCAGGAAATCAAATTCCAGTCCATCAATAGTGAGTTTTTGGCCCGTTTTACTGATGGTTGTCGTTGGGGCAATTAGAGTTGGGCTACCCGGTGCAATTGAGACGCCGAGTCCATTGCCAATACTGCCCTGAGCGTTATGAGGGAGCAGCAGGCCATACGAATACAGTGCGCGACGGTTCATAATATTACCCGCCAGAACGTTTTCACTGATGGCCTCATCCATAAACCCGGCAGGGGCAATAATCTGCACCTTACCCGCTTTGACATCTGCTTCGCTGACGATACCTTTTACGCCGCCATAGTGATCGGTATGACTATGGGTGTAGATGACTGCGACGATAGGCTTTTGCGGGCGATGCTGGAAGTAGAGATCGGCGCTGGCTTTCGCCGCTTCCGGGCTGATGAGCGGGTCAACGACGATGATGCCGGTATCCCCTTCAATAAAGGTAATATTGGAAATATCCTGGCTGCGCACCTGGTACATGCGATCGGTGACTTTAAATAGCCCGGAGATGCCGTTAATCTGCGACTGCCGCCAGAAGCTCGGATTCACGGTATCCGGTGCGGGCGCATTGACATCAAATTTATAATCCTCTGCACGGTAGAAAACCTTGCCGTCCGCATTTTTTAGCTCGCCCTGATTAAGCAACGGTGCAATAAATCCGCGCTGCGCGTCGGCAAAGTCCTGTCGGTCATTAAATGGCAGTGATTTTAGATATTGTTGATTAAACTGCTGTGTGTAGGCCGTTGCCTCTTTAGGGGTTTCTGTAGCAAACGCTGCATTCACCATAAAGCCCGTTGATACGGCAATAGCAATAAATATTCTGCTTAATTGAAATGATTTTCCGTTATTCATATGAAACTCCATTTGCCATAGATATTGTGAATTCTAAAGATGACGACAACCAGACGGTCAAATCAGATCATCTATAGTAATCGTGATTTATTTTTTTTAGCGGAGGGATTGTGATGAGGATCGGTATTTTAATAAGGTATTTGTGCCAAATATCTAAAATAATATTTAATATAAATATATATTCGTGAATATATTAATTGTGCATATGGCGTTAGCTTGTGCCTGGAATTGAGATTCCTCCGCTACACCGCCGCAAGGGGCTCACCTAATCTACCGTCAGCTTCCTCGACGAGATTGGCCCTATGAAACGTAACTTCATTGCTTTTGTATTCTGCGCAGCCTCGCTGACCAGCCAACTGGCCCACGCGGACATTATTGACGACGCGATCGGCAATATTCAGCAGGCCGTCAATGATGCCTATAATCCCAGTCGCGATCGTGATGATAGCGATCGTTCCTGGGACGATCGCAGCAGTTCGCCCAGTAGCCAACAGTATAACGACAGACGCCGCCAGTTAGACGATCGTCGGCGTCAGCTTGACGATCGCCAGCGCCAGCTCGATCAAGAGCGTCGCCAGTTGTCCGATGATGAACGCCGTCTGGATGATGATTACGATCGTTAGTCCAGCGTAATTTGCAGCCCGTCATAGCCCGCTTCTAAGCCTGCGGGGAGACGATGGTTCATCATCCATTCATCAAACCGGTGGCTGATGTGCGTGAGGATCACCCGTGGACAACGGATCTTCTCGTTCAGCGCTTCAATGGTGGCTAAATCACTGTGGTTACGCGGAGTCTGTTCGCGCGGGGCGTGGCTGCAATCAATCACCATCACCTGCGGACGATTGTTGCTTAAAAAGGTCAGCGTTTTGTCCGGCAGACCGGCGGTGTCGGAAAGCCACGCGACGCGGCTGTGCGGCGTTTCCAGCAGATAACCGAAGGTCAGCTTTGAGTGCTCCAGCGGCACGGGCGTTATCTGCAATCCCTGCAAATCAAAAACCACAAACGGTTCCACGGTGTGACTGAAATCCAGCAGGCCGGGATGTTTGAACAGATCGTCGCAGCCTTGCTCATCCGGCGGGCCATAGACCGGCACCTTTTCGCCCACGCCCCAGCGTAGCGGGAAAAGCCCCTGCACGTGATCCATATGATAATGGGTGAGTAAAAACTGCTGGAAAGATCCGCCAGGCCAGCGATCGGTGAGATCGTGCAGCCCTGCGTCAAGCAGCGTAATGGCATCATTGAATTTGACCACGCCGCTACAGGCGCGACGGCGAAACTGCGGCGCACGCCGGGCGCGGGTGCAGGCGGGGCAGTGGCATCCCCAGGCGGGGACGCCCTGTGCGCCGCCGGTACCGCTAAGCGTGAGGGTTAAGCTCATAGCGCTTTGGTAAAGCGGACGTGGCTTGGCGCATAGCCTTCTCGCTGGTAAAAGCGGTGGGCGTCCAGTCGTTTGGTGCTGGTCGACAGCTCGGTCATCTCGGCCCCGGCGTCACGCGCGGTCTCTTCCGCCCATGCCAGCAGCATACTACCGACTTTTGAACCACGCGCTTTTGGCATCACTACCAGCTCCTGAATCTCGCCAATCCAGTTCGCGTGATGCAGATGAAACTGCAAATGCAGGCTTATCATACCGACAACCTGCCCATCCAGCAGCGCCAGCTGGTAATGCAAATTCTTGTCCTGCAAATTGGCCGCGAAGCCGGTGTAAAAGGCGTCGCGGTCGAACTCGGCCTGTTTTAGTTCGCACATTAATGCGTAGACATCATCGACATCATCAAAGGTGGCATGGCGCAGTTCACGCTCAGGCATGGCTTATCTCCTTTCGGCCCATCAGGGCGAGTAGTTTATCCACCGACTGTAGCAGACTTCCGTCGTTATTGAGCGTATGGCACTCCGTTGGTGTATAGCGCGCGGCGCGTTCCAGACGAGCGGCGATCTCGGCCCCGTTTTCACGTCCCCGGGTTTGTAAGCGCTCACGTAGAACCTCCGGCGACACCTGCAAACAGACCGGCAACAACGCCTCAGCGTAGCGAGCTTTGGCCTGCTGTAGATGGGCGCGGGAGCCGTTAACCACCACGTCAAAGCCGCCGTGTAGCCAGAGATCGATTTCTACACCCACGCCGTAGTACAGGCCGTTGGCGTGCCAGCTTAAAGCCAGCAGATTACGCCCGGCGCGAGTGAAAAATTCCTGCTCGCTCAGGGCGATATGGTTTTCACAACCCGCGGTGGCTGGACGAGTGATATAGCGATGCGCCACCAGCAGTTCAGGATGTGCTTGCTGTCGAAGCACCTCCAGCAAGCTGTCTTTTCCAGAGCCTGACGGCCCCATTAACCAGATCAATTTTCCCATCATCAGAACACCCTTTTTCCCTGACGCCAGACGTGGTCGATATGCACGTGTTCGCCTTTACGATGCGCCAGCACCAGGTCGGCGCGTTTGCCTTCGCCAATGACGCCACGGTCGTGCAGATTGAGCGCCCGCGCCGGATTTATAGTCACCAGATTAATGGCTTGTGACAGCGTAAACGCGTTGTTCTCGTCGTCCGCCACGCGGAACGCGGCGTCCAGCAGGCTTGCCGGATAGTAGTCCGACGAGAGAATATCCAGCAGTCCGAGTTCAGCGAGCTTATGCGCCGCCACGTTGCCGGAGTGCGAGCCGCCGCGCACGATATTCGGCGCGCCCATCAGCACGTTCATGCCGTGGTGGCGCGAGGCTTCCGCGGCTTCAAAAGTGGTGGGGAACTCGGCAATCACGCTACCTAAAAGGTGCGATTCAACCACGTGATCGTGGGTTGCATCGTCGTGGCTGGCGAGGGCGATTTGTCGTTCGCGGCACATCCCGGCGATGGCGGTGCGATTAGGCTGCGACCAGCGCGCCGCAAGCTGAAGCTGTTCTTCTTCATATTGCTGCATCTGATGATCGGTAAGTGAGTACTTACCTTGGTAGTACTCCCGATACTTCTCGCGGTTGGCGAACTGGCGCTGGCCCGGCGAGTGGTCCATTAAAGACACCAGCGACACCGGGTCGCGGCTGACCAGCTTTTCAAACAGCGGCAGCGTGGTGTGATGCGGCAGTTCGCAGCGCAGATGCAGACGATGCTCGGCGCGATTAAGGCCGCGCTTTTGCGTCTCCTCCACGGCGTTAATCATCTTCTCAAGATTTTCCAGACGGTCACCGCCGTCGCGCACATCGCCAATCGCCACCGCATCCAGCACGGTGGTGATGCCGCTGGCGACCATTAGCGCGTCGTGGCTGCTCATCGCCGAATGGGCGGGCCAATCAACCTTCGGACGCGGGGTGAAAAATTTATCCAGATTATCGGTATGCAGCTCGATAAGCCCCGGCAGCAGCCAGCCGCCTTCGCCGTCCATCGCTTCTGGCAGGCGGCTCTGGCTATCGGCAAAGGCACGGATTTCGCCGTTGTGTACCTCAAGCGAACCGTGAACCACATCGTTGTCGAGCACCAGTTTGACGTTATTAATAATCATGCAGGGACACCCATTGGATGAAGGCGGTCAGCGACCTGGTTGCGAACGGCCTCGTCGTGGAAAATGCCGACGATGGCCGCGCCGCGGGCTTTGGCTTCGTTAATCAGGCTCACCACCGCGGCGCTGTTTTTGGCATCCAGCGAGGCGGTGGGTTCGTCGAGCAATAAAATCGGGTAGTCGACGATAAAGCCACGGGCGATGTTGACGCGCTGCTGCTCGCCGCCGGAAAAGGTGGATGGCGCAAGGTGCCACAAGCGTTCAGGGACGTTCAGGCGGGTGAGCAGCCGGGCGGCTTTGGCGCTACAAACTTCGCGCGGTACGCCGGTGTTGAGCAGCGGCTGCATCACCACTTCGAGGGTGGAAATGCGCGGGATGACGCGCAGGAACTGGCTCACCCAGCCGACGGTGGCTTTACGCACTTCCACCACTTTGCGCGCCGGGGCGCTGACCAGATCGACCCATTCATCGCCGTGTTTGATGTGAATATGGCCTTCGTCCGGCAGATAGTTGGCGTAAAGCGAGCGCAGCAGCGTCGATTTGCCGCTGCCGGAGTGGCCGTGCAGCACCACGCACTCACCGGCCTTTACCGTAAGCGAGGCATCGCGCAGCACCGGAAGCTGGACGCCGTTTTGCTGGTGCAGAACAAAGGTTTTACTGACGTTTTCGACGCGGATCGCGTTCATGTTTTGCCTCTTTAAGCAGTTGTGCCTCCCCGGCGGCGCTGCGCTTGGCCGGGCTACAGGTTCGGCGTAGCCCGGCCAAGCGCAGCGCCGCCGGGAATGGCACGAGGGTTAGGGCCTGTAGGCCGGATAAGGCGCAGCCGCCATCCGGCAATTCGCTGCTGGATAATTAATTCTGCAACACCGACGACACCAACAGCTGGGTATACGGATGATGCGGATCGTCGAGCACCCGGTCGGTTAACCCACTTTCCACCACCTGACCTTGCTTCATCACCAGCAGACGGTCAGCGAGCAGGCGCGCAACGCCCAAATCATGGGTGACAATCACCACGGCCAGGTTCAGCTCCACCACCAGACCGCGCAGCAGGTCGAGCAGGCGCGCCTGCACCGACACGTCCAGCCCGCCGGTGGGCTCGTCCATAAACACCAGCTTCGGATGGGTGACGAGATTACGGGCGATCTGCAAACGCTGCTGCATCCCGCCGGAGAAGGTGGTTGGTAGGTCATCAATGCGCGAAGCGGGGATCTCCACCTCCTCCAGCCAGCGCTGGGCGGTCGCGCGAATATCACCGTAGTGCCGCGCGCCGGTGGCCATCAGGCGTTCGCCAATATTGCCGCCCGCTGAAACCTGACGGCGCAGGCCGTCCATCGGATGCTGATGCACTACGCCCCATTCGGTGCGCAGCAGACGGCGGCGCTCGGCCTCGCTCATGGCATACAGCGAACTGTCCTGATAACGAATCACGCCTTCCTGCGGCGTCAGGCGTGCGGAAATGGATTTCAGCAGCGTGGTTTTGCCGGAACCGGATTCGCCGACGATGCCCAACACTTCGCCCGGCCACAAATCAAAAGAGACATCGCTAAAACCCTTACCTGGCGCATACAGATGGGTCAGGCGGTCGACGGAGAGTAATGGTTGAGTCATGCTTTTTTCGCCTCGCTCTGTTGGCGGCAGTAGTCGGTATCGGAGCAGACAAACATCCGGTTGCCGCTATCATCCAGCACCACTTCATCAAGATAGCTATGGGTCGATCCGCAGATGGCGCACGGCTCATCCCAGCGCTGAACGGTAAATGGATGATCGTCGAAATCGAGACTCTCCACGCGGGTATACGGCGGCACGGCGTAGATGCGCTTTTCACGCCCGGCGCCAAACAGTTGCAGCGCGGGCATCATGTCCATCTTCGGATTATCAAATTTCGGGATCGGCGATGGATCCATCACGTAGCGATCGTTGACCTTCACCGGATAGGCGTAGGTGGTGGCGATATGGCCGAAACGGGCGATATCTTCGTACAGCTTCACCTGCATCACGCCGTACTCTTCTAACGCGTGCATGGTGCGAGTTTCGGTTTCGCGCGGTTCGATAAAGCGCAGCGGCTCGGGGATCGGCACCTGGAAGATAAGGATCTGATCCTCCACCAGCGGCGTCTCCGGGATCCGATGGCGGGTCTGGATAAGCGTGGCGTCTTCTGTGCGTTCGGTGGTGTGCACCCCGGTCACGCGCTGGAAGAAGTTGCGGATCGACACGGCATTGGTGGTGTCATCCGCGCCCTGATCGATAACTTTCAGCACGTCTGATTCGCCGATAATGCTGGCGGTCAACTGGATCCCGCCGGTGCCCCAGCCGTAGGGCATTGGCATCTCGCGGCCGCCGAACGGCACCTGATAGCCGGGGATCGCCACCGCTTTCATAATGGCGCGACGGAGAGTGCGCTTGGTCTGTTCATCAAGGTAGGCAAAGTTATAGCCGCTGAGATTAGCCATGGTTCTGCTCCCGTTGCAGGCGTTTTAACAGTTCCAGCTCGGCCTGGAAGTCGACGTAATGGGGGAGTTTGAGGTGCGAGACAAAACCGGCGGCCTCAACGTTGTCGGCGTGGGCCAGCACGAACTCTTCGTCCTGCGCCGGGCCTGCTGCATGCTCGCCGTAATCCGGGGCCTGTAACGCGCGGTCAATCAGCGCCATCGCCATCGCTTTGCGTTCGCTCATGCCGAACACCAGGCCGTAGCCGCGCGTAAAGTGCGGCGGCGCGTCTTCGGGGTCAACAAAGCCGTTAACCATTTCGCACTCGGTCATCAGCAGTTCGCCGACGTTCACCGCAAAACCCAGCTCTTCGGGCACAATTTCCACGTTGATATAGCCGCTGCGGATTTCCCCGGCAAACGGGTGATTGCGCCCGTAGCCGCGCTGGGTGGAGTAAGCCAGCGCCAGCAGGTAGCCCTCATCGCCGCGCATGAGCTGTTGCAGGCGGGACGAGCGCGAGCACGGATAAACCGGCGGTGTGCGGGTGATATCGTCAGGCGTTGTGCCATGGTCAGTTTCGGCGTTTGCCAGCCCCTGATTTTCCAGCAGACTGAACACGTGCGGGGCAGGCACTTGCTCGCCGTCAGCGGTTTTCAGGGTAGGGCTTTCGCCGTTCGCCAGCAGCGTGAAGTCCAGCAGGCGGTGAGTATAGTCATAGGTGGGGCCAAGCAGCTGGCCGCCGGGCACGTCTTTATAGACCGCGGAAATTCGCCGCTCCAGACGCATGTTGCGGGTGTCGAGCGGTTTGCTCACCGCCAGCTTTGGCAGCGTGGTGCGGTAGGCGCGCAGCAGGAAAATGGCTTCGACGTTATCGCCGCTGGCCTGTTTCAACGCCAGCGCCGCCAGTTCGCGGTCGGCAATGCCGCCTTCGGTCATCACCCGGTCAACCGCCAGGTTCAGCTGCTGTTCTATCTGGGCGACGGAGAGTTCCGGCAGCGCGGTGTCGCCCCGGCGTCGGCTTTCCTGGAGCTGGTGGGCGGCTTCAATCGCCTTTTCGCCCCCTTTGACGGCAACATACATATCAGCAAACCTCGACGTGAGTGGTGCGCGGAATAGCCAACAGCCGCTCGCCGCAGGTGAGGATCAGATCCACGCCAAGCGGGAACGGGTGCGGACGTTCGGTCAATTCATGCAAAATGCAGCTCGGTAGCTGTGGGGCGATCATCCGTTCCTCGGCGATGCCCGCACCGGTCAGGCGTAACATGCGGCCACCGCTGAGGCTCGCCACCTGGACTATCAGCGTGGCGCTGGTTTCCGGGGCCACGGCGCTGCCGGTGCACAGCGCATCAAGCTGCTCGTGGCTGATGGTGTCGTTCGACACCGCAAAGGTGGCCTGCTGCGGCTGTTCAACCAGCGGCGCGTTGGTGTGAAAACGCAGGCTCTGGCTGACGATATCGTTATGCAGTGCGCCTGCCAGCCACACCGGGGTGTCGTTATCGGCCAGCGTCAGCAGCACGCTGGTGGTGGCGACGTTCAGCGGCTGCCAGCCGTGTTTCAACTGATGCAAGGCGACAATCACGCCCGGCTCGCTCATGGCTTTTAACAGGCGACGAAAGCTGTGCTGGGCATCCTGCACGGGAAGTGAAAAAGCGGTTTCCAGGGTCATGCGTTATCTCCGCGAACCAGCGTAAAGAAGTCGACCCGGCTGGCGTTAATTTCAGCCTGACGTGCGGCAATACGCGCCGTGCGGTCGGCTTCCAGCGGGGTAATTAAGGTTTCAAGTAAGGTTTGATAATGGACCGGTTGCTGGAGCAGGGCATCGAGTAGCGCGCAGCGTTCGGCATGCGATTTGTCGCGGCCCATGATCCAGCTATAGCCCACGGTGCCGTTTCCGAGGCGTACGGCGGCGCGGGTCAGCGTGGTGTCACCGGCAAAAAAGCGATCGCCAATGCCGCCCATGCGGCCCTGAAGCTGGGCCAGCCCGGTTTCAGGCGCCCGAATGACGTCGTATTCGGCGGTGATATTCAGGGCGACCATTTTTTCCGCGAGGCTCGCAGGGTCGCTGTGGGACAGTACTGACATCCAGTGCTGACGGTGAGCAGTCGTGGTATGCATTCAGTGCTCCATCGTAAATTCAATCATGTCGGCGCGGGTCAGGCTGACGGAGTACTCCATCACCTGGTCATCGCCTTCACGGTGGTTCAGGGTGCGCACGCACAGAAGCGGCGCCATATTGGGGATTTCCAGACGCTGGCTCTCTTTGGCCTGCGCCCGGCGTGCGCTGATGCGAGTCTGGCTGCGTTTGAGCGCAATACCGCACTGCTCGCGCAGGAAGTCATGCAGAGAGCCGCTGCTGAAACTTTGCAGTTCGGGCCACAAGGTGAGGTCGGCAAAGTAGTGGTCAATCAGGCACAGCGCCACGCCGTTGACCCGGCGCAGGGTGCGCAGGTGGATAACGTTGTCGCCCTCGGCAATCCCTAGCGCATCGGCGATATGCCCGGAAGCCGGGCGCAGCACCGACAGCAGCTTCTCGCTGGTGGGATGGCTGCCTTGATCGAGCAGGTTCTGGCTAAAGCGCGCCTGGGCATTGAGCGGATAGTCGAACGGCCGCATCAGCACCAGCACGCCGACGCCCTGACGGCGCTGTACCCAGCCTTTTTCCACCAACTGATCGATGGCGCGGCGCAGGGTATGGCGGTTCACTTTAAAACGCGCCGCCAGCTGGTGCTCGGCGGGCAGGTAGTCGCCGCAGCGGTAGTTCTGACGCAGCTCTTGTTCCAGGCGAGCGGCAATCTCTTGATAACGCGTCGGATAACTGGTCGGATGTGTAGACAAGTGCATAGTCAACAAAACCTCGCTCATCAGATAAAGTGCTTACGCAAACGCTGTGAGAGGAAATCCAGCAGGCTGACGGTGACGATGATAAGCACCATCAGCGCGCAGGTTTGCTGGAACTGAAAGCCGCGAATCGCTTCCCATAAGGTCACGCCAATCCCGCCTGCGCCCACCATGCCGACCACCGTGGCGGAGCGAACGTTGGACTCAAAACGGTACAGCGAGTAGGAGATTAAAAGCGGCATCACCTGCGGCAGGACGCCGTAGATAATTTCTTCAATTTTGTTGGCGCCGGTGGCGCGAATGCCTTCAACCGGGCCGGGTTCAATGGCTTCCACCGCCTCAGACAGCAGTTTGGAGAGCACGCCGGTGGTGTGGATAAACAGCGCCAGCACCCCGGCGAACGGGCCTAAACCGACGGCGACGACGAACAGCATGGCGAACACCATTTCGTTAATCGCGCGGCAGGCGTCCATCAGGCGGCGCATCGGTTGATAGACCCACCACGGCACGAGGTTTTCGGCGCTCATCAGGCCAAACGGAATGGAGAGAACGACCGCCAGCGCGGTGCCCCAGACGGCAATTTGCAGGGTCACGGCCATCTCTTTGAGATAGTCCTGCCACTGACTAAAGTCCGGCGGGAAGAAGTCGGCGGCGAAGGTCGCCATGTTGCCCGCGTCGGTGAACAGGGTCACCGGATTCATTTCCGCCCCTTTCCAGGAGACGACGAGCACCGCGAGCAGGATGGCCCAGCTAATCAGCGAGAACCAGCTTCGCTTGGGTGGGGGAACGGTGATGGTGTGTTGCATGGTTTGGCTCCGTAGCTCCTGAGTTCCCTCTCCCCTATGGGGAGAGGGTTAGGGTGAGGGGGCGGCTCTGTGCCGATTTCCCCTCACCCCGGCCCTCTCCCAGAGGGAGAGGGGGAAAGATCACTGCACCGCTTTGGTCACGGACGTCATCGCGCCAATCGCCGCTGTGGTACGGTCAAGGTCGTTCAACCGCGCCTGGATATCGGCGGTTTTCGTCGCTTTCTCATCAGCATTCAGCGTGCCGTTGCCCTTCACCGTCTGCATCTCTTTAAACAGCGTCAGCTGACGAATTGGCAGCAATTGCAGGTCGCTGGAGGCGCGGAACGGTGCCCAGCCCAGACGTTCCAGCACCGCTTTTTGTTCCGGCGTTTTGCCGTAGCTCATAAAGAATTTGTAGATGTTGTCCTTGGTCTGCTCGGACAGATTCTTACGCCACACAATCGGGTCGCCCGGGATCAGCGGCGATTTCCAGATAACCTTCAGTTGCTTGAGCTTTTCAGGTGCTGAAGTCTTTAGCTTGTCGAGGTTTTCGGTGTTGTTGGTTGCCACGTCCACCTGCTTGTTGGCCACCGCCAGCGCGTTGGTTTCGTGGCTGGCGTTGACCGTGCGTTTGAAGTCGCTGGCGGAAGCGTTATTTTTGGCGAACACGTAGTAGCCAGGAACGAGGAAGCCAGAAGTGGAGTTCGGATCGCCGTTGCCGAAGGTGAGGTCTTTGCGCTTGGCGAGCAGCTCGTTAAGGTTGTTGATTGGGCTGTCTTTATTGACGATCAGCACGCTCCAGTAACCCGGTGAACCGTCGGCGGCCACGGTCTGGGCGAACACCTGACCGTTTGCGCGATCCACCGCTTCCATGGCGGAAAGGTTGCCGTACCAGGCGATGTCCACTTTATTAAAGCGCATGCCCTGGATGATCCCGGCATAGTCCGGCGCGAAGAAGGCGTTCACTTTCACCCCCAGCGACTTTTCCATATCCTTAAGGAACGGTTCCCATTGCGGCTTTAGGTTCTGCTGTGATTCCGTCGAAATAATGCCGAAGTTCAGCGCTTTTTCCTGCTCTTCGGCGTGGGCCGGGGCCAGCAGGGTGCTAACACTAAACAGGCTGGTAAAGGCCAGCGCGGCAACCGTTTTATAGCTCATTTCCATTCCTCAATCGTCGGGAGTCAGGCAGCCTGCGCGTTCTCTTCGACGCGGTTAATGCTGCGGTAGAGATGGTCAAAACGTTCGTTATCAAACTGTTGGCTGCTGCCGTCGTAGAACACGTGTCCCTGACGCAGCGCGACGATGCGTTCGCAGTAGCGCAGCGCATAGTCGACCTGGTGCAGCGTCACCACCACGGTGATGCCATCGGTCCGGTTGATGTCGCGCAGGGTGTCCATCACGATGCGCGCCGATTCCGGGTCCAGCGAGGCAATGGGTTCATCGGCGAGGATCACCTTCGCCTGCTGCATCAGCGCCCGGGCAATCGCCACGCGCTGCTGCTGGCCGCCGGAGAGGGTGGATACGCGCTGGTGGGCCATGTGCGCCATACCCACGCGGGTCAATGCCTGCAAGGCGCGCTGCTTCTGCTCGCGGGTAAACCAGTTAAAACAGGTGCGCCAGAACGGCGTGCTGCCCAGCGCGCCAATCAGCACGTTCTCCAGTACGCTCAGGCGATTCACCAGGTTGAACTGCTGGAAGATGTAGCCGGTGTGGGCGCGGCTTTGACGGATATCGCGCGCCAGACGGCCGGCCTTTTGTACCGTTTTGCCTAATAGCTCGACGTGACACTCAGGCGTTTTGTCGCCCACAATCAGGCCGCTCAGATGGCGTAAGAGGGTGGATTTGCCAGAACCGGACGGCCCAAGCAGAGCGACCATCTCACCGGCGCGCACGTTCAGATCAATGGCGTGCAGCACCTGATGCTGATTGAACGTCTTGTTGAGTTTTTCAACGCGAATCATCGTTTGCATGCGGGAACCCCTTTAAAAAAGTGGCTCCATCGTGGCGAAGTAGTGTGACGTTTGGGTTAACGGTTGATGACTGGGCGATGAATAATTGGCGGGATTTCAATGACAGGCCGGGAGGCTGGGCCTCCCGGGGAGATCAGAGCGTTGGCTCTTGCTGTTTAACGACGTTAATCATCCACGGCACGCCGTAGCGGTCGACCACGCGACCAAAACCGTGCGCCCAGAAGGTTTCCTGCCACGGCATTTCCACCTTGCCGTTGGCGGCAAGGTTATCAAACCAGCGCTTGCCTTCTTTCACGTCCTGGGTGTCGAGCACCAGGGTGAAACCGGCGTAGTGAAGGTCATCCGGTTCTATGGAATCACTCATCATGATATCGCTACCGGCAATCGACACGTTGGCGTGGGCGATAGCGCTGTCGGGGAATTTGAGCCCGGACGGGCAGCCGCCTTCATCATCCATGGCGGACGGCGGCATTTCGCCGAAGGTGATTTTGTAGCGCAGCTCCGCGCCCAGCGCCTGTTGGTAGTAGGCGATAGCGTCGGCGCAGTTGCCGGAAAAAGCGAGATAGGGACTTAATGGCATGATCGTTACCTCAGGTAAGGATAGCCCATTAAGTGTAGTGCGAGTGGGGTCAGACGGCGAAGCGTGGCGGGGGGATTGCCGGATGGCGATGCTGCGCATCTTATCCGGCCTACAACGAACTGTGCACCCTGTAGGCCGGATAAGCGAAGCGCCATCCGGCAACACCGCACAGAAATCAGTTCTTTTTCACGAACTCAGATTTCAGCTTCATCTGGCCAAAGCCGTCAATTTTGCAATCGATGTTGTGATCGCCTTCCACCAGACGGATGTTCTTCACTTTGGTGCCGATTTTCAGCATTGAAGAGCTGCCCTTGACCTTCAGGTCTTTAATCACGGTAACGCTGTCGCCATCGACCAGCAGGTTGCCGTTGGCATCTTTGACAATCAGCTCGTCGCTGTCGGCTGCGGGTTCAGCATCGTTCCACTCGTGCGCGCATTCCGGGCAGATAAACATGCCGTTGTCTTCATAGGTGTATTCGGAGTTGCATTGTGGGCAATGGGGTAATGACATGGGATATCCTCAAAAGTGCAGTGCGAAAGGCAAAGGCCTATAAAACGGCAAATCGCCGAAAATGGCCTTAATGATACAACAAAACCCTGCATTTGTCGGTGTTATCCGCAGTTTGGTTGACGAATGGTCAGAAAACGAGGGGATGTTTTCCCCCTCTCCCTTGCAGGGAGAGGGCCGGGGTGAGGGTACAGCGTGCATATCCCCCCCTCACCCTAACCCTCTCCCCAGGGGGAGAGGGGACTGATTAGTGATGCGCGGGCTGTTGAGCGCTTTCTGTTTTATTTTCAGCTGATTGCGGTGTGCCGTAACGTTTGGCGTACAGCGCGGTAATAATCGGTACCAGGATCGCGGTGACAATGACGCTTGCGGCAACCAATGCTGTGGCAGAGGCAGCAACCGGCGCAAACGACGGGTTAATCTGCGCGATGATCACCGGGTTCGCCACGGCAGCACCGGCGGCCGAGGAGGCGGCAACCCCTGCTGTACCGTTACCGCCACCAATCACGCGGTCGGCGATAATCAGCGGGATACCGGTGATGATGATCACCGCTACACCCAGAACGATCCCCAGCAAACCGGTGTCGAGGATGACGTTCAGATTAATGGTGTTACCCAGCGCGAAACCGAAGAACGGAATCAGTACCGGCGTGGCTTTGCTGAAGAAGGAACGCAGGTCGTGGTCGAGGTTACCCAGCGCAAAACCAATCAGGAACGGCAGCACGGCGCCGATAAAGTGGTGCGGTTCAAATGAGGCCAGGCCTGCGGAACCGAGGATGACCATGGTCATCAGCGGGCCAGATTCCAGAGACATCAGCACAAACGCGCCGGACTCTTCTTTCGTACCGTATTGATTCATCAGGCTGGCGTACAGGCCGCCGTTAGTCATATCCATCGCGGAAACGATAGCCAGAACCGACAGTCCGGCAAAGAATCCGGTCTGAATTCCGCTATCCGGGATGAACATCGCCGCAATCATTGCCACGACCCACGCCACCGCTATTTTGGTCAGAACCAGCGCGCCAGATTTACGTAATACCGTGCCGGTGGCACGTAAATCAATCGAGGCACCAATACAGAAGAACCAGACCGCCAGAATAGGGACTGTTCCGCCAATCATACCTTTGGTGAAAGAACCAAAATATTCGCCGGTGCTCGGTGCAAAGGTATTTAAAATTGCCCCTAACAATAGCGGGATAAGCATCATCCCACCCGGGATTCGTTCCATTGTCGCTTTAATCTTCATCTTGCATCCTCGCTTCTCATCACCCAAAGGTGATGGAAGAGGTTAAGTATAATATTTTCAGCTAATTAGCTTGCTATCATCTGGTGTTGGTATCCCAGCTATCACCCAATGTGGGTGGCGTTTGCTGGCATCTCTAACGCGGTTTCAGACGCTATAATGCATTTACCGGAATGCTGATTCAATGAAAATAAAACGGCGTTTTAGATATATAGATCACATATTTCATAAGTTGAATCTGAACTCTGATAAGAAATAAAAGAGCTGTGAAAGAAATGTAAAAAACTCTGAAAAGTGATAGCTATTAATTGATTAATAAATAGACAGTGGAGGTAAGGTATTGTCGCGATGGAAAATTTAAATCCAGGGAAAAATGTGAGGGAATTATTTCGCCGAGGTGGCAGGGAGTAATTCTTTTGTTAAGTTGATCACAATAAAAATCACTGTTAGGGTAAATAGGATTATCCCTCAAACGGACATTTTTCGAGGGTTGCCTTTTTAACTAATACGCCAGCAGGCTCAACAGGTTTGATTGTCTGGAAATACATACACCAACAAAGACATGCAAACCTGCTACGCTTGAATAAACGGAACCGGGATCACCAAAGGTCCTATACGCACTCTAGCAAACACTGTGTCGTTTGCAGCCACTGGGTGTGCGTTCAAGGCGAAATTGAACGAGGAAAACCATGCTTAAAAGGAAAAAAGTAAAGCCGATCACGATTCGTGACGTCACTATTATTGACGACGCCAAACTACGCAAAGCCATCACTGCCGCCTCTTTGGGGAACGCGATGGAGTGGTTTGACTTTGGTGTTTATGGGTTTGTTGCTTATGCGTTAGGTAAAGTCTTCTTCCCGGATGCAGATCCAAGCGTGCAGATGATTGCCGCGCTGGGTACTTTCTCCGTCCCATTCCTGATTCGCCCGCTGGGTGGATTGTTCTTCGGGATGCTCGGGGATAAATACGGTCGACAGAAGATACTGTCTATCACCATTATCATTATGTCGATCAGTACATTCTGTATTGGTCTTATTCCGTCGTATGAGACGATTGGTATCTGGGCACCTATCCTGCTGCTGCTGTGTAAAATGGCGCAGGGCTTCTCGGTAGGTGGTGAATATACCGGTGCGTCGATCTTTGTTGCGGAATACTCGCCTGACCGTAAACGTGGCTTTATGGGCAGCTGGCTGGACTTCGGTTCTATTGCCGGGTTTGTGATGGGCGCGGGGCTGGTGGTACTGCTTTCGACTGCCGTCGGTGAAGCGAACTTCCTTGAGTGGGGCTGGCGTATTCCGTTCTTCGTGGCCTTGCCGCTGGGGATAATTGGTCTTTACCTGCGTCATGCACTGGAAGAGACACCGGCGTTCCAGCAGCACGTTGATAAGCTTGAGCAGGGCGATCGTCAGGGCTTGCAGGATGGGCCGAAGGTCTCGTTTAAAGAGATTGCTACGAAACACTGGCGCAGCCTGCTGGCGTGTATTGGCCTGGTTATTTCGACCAACGTCACTTACTACATGCTGTTGACCTACATGCCGAGCTATCTGTCGCATAACCTGCACTACTCGGAAGACCACGGCGTATTGATTATTATCGCCATCATGATCGGTATGCTGTTTGTGCAGCCGGTAATGGGTCTGCTGAGCGACCGTTTCGGTCGTCGTCCGTTTATCGTTGTGGGTAGCGTGGCGTTGCTGGTGTTCTCGATTCCGGCCTTTATCCTGATTAACAGCAACTCGATTGGCCTGATTTTCTCCGGTCTGCTGTTGCTGGCGGTGATTCTGAACTGCTTCACCGGGGTTATGGCTTCCTCGTTACCGGCGATGTTCCCGACCCACATCCGCTACAGTGCGCTGGCGAGTGCGTTTAATATCTCGGTACTGGTTGCCGGTCTGACGCCAACGCTTGCCGCATGGCTGGTGGAATCCACGCAAGACCTGATGATGCCTGCGTATTATCTGATGGTGGTTGCGGTGATTGGTTTGATTACCGGTGTGACGATGAAAGAGACCGCTAACCGACCGCTGAAAGGCGCGACGCCTGCGGCATCGGATATGGCGGAAGCGAAAGAGATCCTTCAGGAGCACCATGACCACATCGAGCATAAGATTGAAGACCTCGATGAGGAAATTGCCGCCCTGCAGGAAAAACGTTCGCAGCTGGTCATGCAGCATCCGAAGATTAATGAGTAAGGTGTGAATCTGGCACCGAGCGGCCCCGGGGGCGGCGTTTCACGCCTTGCCCGGGCTACCAAACCGCACGGATTTGCCATTTGAATCGTATCCCGGCCGAGCAACGCGACGCCGGGAATACACACCGCACCAAATAAAAAAAACCGGCGAACCCCGCCGGTTTTTTTATATTCATCGCCCCCAACCCAACCCAACGCATAAACCGTAGCCCGGCCAAGCGCAGCGCCGCCGGGACGCACCCTGCACCAACCAAAAACCCGGCAAACCTCACCGTTTTTTATATTCATCGCCCCCAGCCCAACACATGAACCGTAGCCCGGCCAAGCGCAGCGCCGCCGGGACGCACCCCGCACCAACCAAAAACCCGGCAAACCTCACCGTTTTTTTATATTCATCGCCCCCAAACCCAACGCATAAACCGTAGCCCGGCCAAGCGCAGCGCCGCCGGGACGCAGCCCGCACTAACAAAAAACCCGGCTAACTTCGCCGGGTTTTCATCTTCATCGCTCGCGAAACGCTTCCGCTTTCGCCCGCAAAATCGGCTTCAATAGATAAGCCAGAATCGTCTTCTTACCGGTAATAATATCCACCGACGCCACCATCCCCGGAATGATAATCAGCGGTTTTTCATCGCTGCCGAGGTGGTTTTTATCGGTACGCAGGCGAATGATGTAGAAGCTTTTGCCTTCTTTATCCGTCACCGTATCCGGGCTTATCTGCACCAGTTTGGCCTTCAGACCGCCGTAGATGGTGTAATCGTAAGCGGTAAACTTAACCATGGCTTCAAGGCCGGGACGCAGGAAGGCGATATCCTGGGGCCGAATTTTCGCCTCAATCAGCAGCGTATCGTCCAGCGGCACAATTTCGACTAAATCGCTGCCTGGCTGAATCACGCCGCCGATGGTGTTGACCATCATCTGCTGGACAACACCGCGCACCGGTGATGTAACCAGCGTACGGTTAACCCGGTCGTCAATCGCTTTGCCGGAAGCCTCAATCTTACTGAGATCGGTGCGGGCCTCATTCAACTGCGTTAACGCTTCGCTACGATAGCGTCCCCGCGTTTCGGCGACCTTACTCTCAATCTCCTTAATCGCCGCCTGTGCGCGCGGTACTGCCAGGGTGACAGATTCCAGCTGTCCACGGGTTTCGACCTCAGAGCGGCGCAGACGCAGCACCTCGACGCGGGAAATCGCCCCTTTGGCGACCAGTGGCTCGGACATGCCGATCTCCTGCTGCAACAGCCCCAGGCTGCGACGATACTGTTCAGCCTTCGCCTGGAAGTCGAGCAGGTCTTGTTTCTTCTGCACCAGTTGCTCGCTAAGCCCGGACAACTCGCTTTGAATACGCTTGTTGATGCTGGTAAACAGCTCCATTTCACCGTGCGCGATATCCGGTGCTTTTTCCATAATATCCGCAGATAGCTCCAGCGTGTCTTTATCGGCAAGCTGTGCCGTCAGGCGCTCAACGCGCGCCTTTAACTCCAGCCGGTCGGCTTCGGACTCGCCCGCATTAGAACGAAATCGGGTGTCATCCAGGCGCAGCAACGGCGCACCGGCTTTCACCACCTCGCCTTCATGCACGAACACTTCCGCGACAATCCCGCCCTCCAGGTTCTGGACTTTTTGCAGCCGGGATGAGGGGATTGCCTTGCCATCACCGCGCGTCACTTCATCAATTTCGGCAAGGGATGCCCAGGCAATCATGACGATAAAAAAGCCCAGTATCGCCCACAGCGTGATGCGTACCACGCGCGGGGAGTCATCGATTAGCGCCTTATTGACCTCATTGGCGGCGAGCGTGGGGCCGTTTTTGTCTCCGAAGAGCCACTTCACCAGGTGGTTGAGTTTAGCGTTGCGCATGAATTTGTCCTTTTTTCAGGGCGGCCATGACGCTCTCTTTTGCACCGTCAGCAATGATTTTCCCGTTATCGAGAATAATCAGACGATCAACCAGCGTAAGCAGCGACGCGCGGTGGGTCACCAGCAGCAGCGTTTTATTGCTGACCATCGGCGTTAGCGCTTTCTTAATCAGATCTTCACTGGTGTTATCCATTGAGCTGGTCGGCTCATCCATCAGCAGTATCGGTGGGTCGAGGAGCAGCGCGCGGGCAAGGGCGACGGCCTGACGCTGCCCGCCGGAAAGATTCATCCCGCGTTCGCCAACCTGCATGTTATAGCCAGAAGGATGGCGACGGGCGAATTCATGGACGCCCGCGACCGTGGCCGCGCGGATCATTGTTTCATCATCGACATAGCCCGCGCCGGTTAACAAATTGTCGCGCAGCGTGCCGCTGAACAGGTGAATATCCTGCGGCGCATAGCCGATATTATGACGTATATCGTTGACGTCGATTTGGCGGGCATCAATGCCGTCTATCAGGATTGTTCCCCCCTCCGGCTGATAAAAACCGACCAACAGTTTTGCCAGCGAGCTTTTCCCCGAGCCGCTGCGGCCGATAATCCCCACTTTCTCGCCCGGCTCAATTTTCAAGGACACGCCGTTGAGCGATAGATACTGGTTTTGCGGATAACGGAAGGAGACATCGCGAAATTCAATCGCCCCGGACAGCGTTTCACGCTTGAGCGGCACTTCGCCTTCCTGCACTTCCTGTTCGAGAGCCATCATCCGGTCGATGGTAGCCTTGGTCATCCTGGCGCGCTGATAGCGGGTGATAAGGCTACAGAACTGGCCGATCGGCATGACGGCGCGACGGCTAAGCAGGTAGCAGGCAATCAGCCCGCCCATCGTAAGGTTTCCGGCGATAATGCTGTAAACCCCGGCGACAATCAGCGCTACGCCGCCAATTTGCTGGATCCACGCGGTAAAGTTCACCGCCACGTACGACAGCGACTTCACGCGCATTTCAAGTTTGCTGAGCTGACCAATAATCTGTTCCCACTGATACTGGCGCTCGCTTTGGGCGTTATTGACCTTGATGGCGTCCAGCCCGGTGACGGTTTCCACCAGCATGGCCTGGCGTTCGGTAGCCAGACGATAGGTTTTATGTACCTGAGTCATCAACGGCTTTTGGATAACCCAGTTAACCAGCAGGGCAATCGGATAACACAGCAGGGGGATAACCGCCAGCGGGCCGCCGATAATGGCTATCACCAGTAAAATGAGCAGCGTGAATGGAAAATCGATAAGCGCCGTCAGGGTTAACGAGGAGAGAAACTCGCGTACCGACTGATACTCCTGGAAGTTCTGCGCAAAGCCGCCCACCCGGTCAGGGCGCACCTTCATTTTCATGCCCAGCAGACGCTCAAACAGCGCAGCAGAAACGATAAGATCGGTCTTTTTCCCTGCTAAATCGAGGCATATCCCGCGTAATATCTTCAGAATCAGGTCAAAAACAAACGCCACGCTGATGCCGATAGCCAATACCCACAGCGTGGACGTTGCCTGGTTTGGCACCACGCGGTCGTAAACGTTCATCACGAACAGCGGCGTGGCGATAGCAATGATATTAATGATAAAGCTGGCGACCACCGAGTCGAGATAGAGAAATTTTGACAGCTTTAAGGTGTCTTTAAACCACGAGCGGGTACGCGGGATCGTCGCCGTAGGCTGATTATCGAAGGCGTGTTCCGGCTGAATAAAAATCGCCTTCCCGCTGTAGTTTTCCGCCAACGCTTCACGACTAAGGACAACTTCGCCCCCTTCCGTTTCAGTCGACAGCAGACGTGCGCGCTGCTGGTCATCCCAGCCTATCAGTACCGCGGCTTGACTGTTTTTTAGCAATACGATGGCGGGTAATGACAGCGGTAAAATTTTCTCCAGCGGCCGCTGCAGGACACGCGCTTTCAGACCGGCACGCTGCGCGGCGCGTGGAAAGGCGCTGAGGGTCAGCTGGTGCGCTTGCAGGGGAAGCCCGGCGGTTAACACATTACGGCTGGTGATGATGTTGTGCAGTTTGCAGACGATCATCAGCGCGTCGAGCAGGGGATCGTCGTGGTCCTGGCGCGGATCGTGCCTGACCGAATCGCCCGTTGCGGAAATCATTTGTTCAAGTGAATCAGTAGTTGACGCCATAGTCAGACCCTATAAAAACGCGAAAAAATCACCCAGGCTAAAACAGACAAAGGGTTATCTCACCGGATGATGAGATAACCCCGAGGCACAAAAGCGTTACTGTAGTTCAGGCAGTTCGCTGTGCGCGGTTTGCTGTGCTTCTACCGGTTGGGCAGCCGAAGGTGCCTGAATATTCAGCTGTTTTAACAGATCGCCAATACGCGCGTTAATCCGATAAGTGGTGAACATTTCGGTAAACTGCATCTCAACGTAACGGCGCTGGGCGTTGAACACTTCATTTTCACTGTCGAGCATATCCAGCAGGCTACGCTCGCCGATGCTGAACTGCTCCTGATACGCGGTGCGCACCACGGCGCTGCGGTCGGCATAGTCTTTCGCAATCGGCACCTGCTGTCTGGCGTTCTGCCAGGCGTTCCACGACAGGCGCAGCTCCTCATCTAACTGACGCAGGGCGTTGCGTTTCACGTCCTGAGCTTCCTGCATTTTATAGGCATAAGAGGAGAGTTGCGCCTGATCGCTACCGCCGTTGAACACGTTGTAGTTCATTCTGACCATCGCCTGCCACTCCTGGTCGTGGCCGCGCGTGCCGTCAGTATTGTTATCCATTCTGCGGCCAACATCGACATCGACGCTCGGATAAAAACGAGACTTCGCCGCTTCATACTGCTGGCGGGTGGCGTCGACATCCGAGTCTGCCTGTTTGAGCAATGGGCTGTTTTCCAGCATCAGCGTACGCGCTTGTGCCTGAGAGGCGGGGATTTTCGTGGTCATCGGCATTGAGAGCCCCTCGGGCTCTTTTCCGACAACGCTGTAGTAATTGGCCTGCGCGTCTTGCAGATTGGTTTGCTCAGTCAGCAGGTTATTTTTAGCCTGGGCCAGACGGGCTTGCGCTTGTTCATAGTCGGCCGTGCGCCCCACGCCCTGTTCGGTTCGCAGACGGATTTGGTCGAAAATGCGCTCGTGGTTTTTCAGGTTATCTTCCGCCAGTTTCACCATGCGCTGGCGCATCAGAACGTCAAGGTAGCTCTGAATCGCGGTGAGCGCAGTCACTTCGCTGGTATTCATCACCGAGTAGGCCCGGGAGTTGACCGTCGCTTTTTGGCGGGCGACTTCACTGGTGGTGGCAAAACCGTTAAATACGTTCTGCCGCAGATTAATACTCGACTCGCTACGGTGCAGGTTCCGGCGGTGATCGTCAGCTGCGCGGGTGCTGGCGTTATCGGTCTGCTCCCAGCCGGTTCCGGCGGAGAGATCTAAGCTGGGTAAATATCCTCCTTTGGCCGCCCGTAAATCCTGGTCAGCGGAATAGCGGCTATTGACCGAGGCGCTCACCTGCGGATGCCACAATAAGCTGTCTTTCACCGCCTGCTCTAAGGTGGCGGCGTTCGCGATGTGCGTAAACAGCAGCGGTAAAGAGAGGCTTGTTAATACTCTAAGTGGTTTATTCATTATGTTGACCATCCCATCGATCCATTTCCCTGACGCGTGGTTTTTCCGCCAGAAACAATGTCGTTAGACAAAAAAGAAAATTGTGAGCATGGCCCAAACTGCGCCATTGCATCGTGAATCACCGTCGTCGGCTTTTGAGCCGATCTACAACGTTTTGTCGCGCTCGCCGGGCGCGCGTTGCAGGGTCAGCGTTGGCTGACCCTGTGCAGGACTACACCTCTGTATCGGGTTGCGCGATTAAGTGGTCTAGCTCAGCCGCGCCGTGGGCATGCCAGTCCTCAGCGCCATCGCTGCCCGCGCTTTCCGCCGGAACATCCTGGACGTGCCCGACCGTCTGCGTATTGTCCGTGGAGTCCGCGACCTGGATCAGCGAGCTGAGATCTTTTGTCGCATCATCATGGATAATATCGCTGAGGTTGATGACGTTATCCGCGTTCAACGCGCTGGTTTCCGCGGGGGCTGATTTTTCGTCTGCCGGCTCTGCGCTTTGCGCCGTGTCGGTGTCGTTCAACTGTGTATCGATATCGCCCAGCAGCAGATTAAGCGATGTTTGCGGATCGTGGTCCGTGGACTGTACAGCCGATGTGTCAGACTCAACGGTGCTTAAATCGAGATTGTCGTGGTCAATCAGCAGGCTGGCGTTATCCTGGTCTGTCGACGCATCATCGTGGGCCGGGTTGTCTGACTCATGATCGGTGACGTGAGCCTTCTCGCTGTTATCTGCGGCCTCAGTGTCATGGGCGGAGGTATTTTCCGCCTGCTCAGGCGTTACGGCATTATCCGTTTGAGCGGTGGAGTCTGCGTGGTCAGTCTGTTCTGTGGCGCTATCGTCCGTCGCCGCGGAGACCGTATGATGATCGCCGGACGTGGTCATATCAGCGTGATCGGTGGAGTCAGTGTGCGCGACCGCATCGTGATGCTCTTCGGCGTGGGCATCGGCTGTGTCGGTATGGTTACCCTCACCAACCGTAATTGCATGCTCCCCGCTGTTTGCACCAATATCGCCCGATGCGTGCTCCGAGCCTCCCACTTCCGTCGATACATCGACGGTAATCGAACCCGGATCGGTGACCTGGGTCGGTGAGGTTAACGTCAGGTGCGCGTTAAGATCGGCGCTGTCCTGAACATCAATCACCACATTGCCGTTGGCGTCGACGGTATAGTTAACGCCCTGGTAGCTCAATGTCGATCCCGCCGGTAATCCGCCCAGCGAGATGGAGGTGATATGGTCGCCATCAGCCCCGCCTTCGAGGTTAGCGTCAATATTCAGATCGTAATGCCAGCTGGTTTTAACGTCATGATCGCCCGGATTGAGGCCTTCATCGCCCTTACCGGAGATAACGTCGGATATCCGGTTATTGCCACCGAAGGTTTGGCCGTTAATCGTGACGTTGACGCTTTCGTAATAGTTGATGCTGTTATTGACGTTTGCCGAGCCGGCCGACGAACTCCAGTTCGAGTCTCCTGGAACAAAAATATAGTCGTGCGCGTTGCTTGAGCTAGATTCCCGGTTGCCGTTGACCGCGTTCATGGCGTGCTGGGTATTATCGCCCTGGGTATAAGCGCTGCCATCGTGCAGCACGAAGATATCGCTCTTGCCCTCCGTGCCGTTGGCGTTGCCCTGGTCGTAATAGTGAATATTGGCGGCGGGAATGTCGCTTGAGACATATTTCCCGACATCGCCTTTAGATACCCACAGCACGACGTTATCACCCACGGCGGTGATCATCCCGTTGCTATCAACGTCGAAACCGTTACCGCTTGGATCTTTGCTGCCGCCGTTGACCTCAGTGACTTGTGTTCCTGATGTGGCGGTGAAGTCGATGTTTAGGGTGATGTCAGCGTCTGCGTCCGCATCAGCATCCGCGTCGGCATCGGCATCGGCATCGGCGTCGGCATCGGAGTCTGCATCGGCATCCGCATCTGCATCCGCATCCGCATCCGAATCGGCATCTGCATCTGCATCTGCATCTGCATCCGCATCGGCATCCGAGTCAGCATCGGCATCCGCATCGGAATCGGCATCCGCGTCTGCATCAGCGTCTGCATCCGCATCGGCATCAGCGTCGGCATCTGCATCAGCGTCTGCATCGGCGTCCGCATCAGCATCAGCATCAGCATCCGCGTCGGCATCTGCATCAGCGTCCGCATCTGCATCTGCATCTGCATCTGCGTCGGCATCTGCATCCGAATCGGCATCTGCATCGGAATCGGCGTCTGCGTCGGCATCGGCATCGGCGTCTGCATCAGCATCCGAATCGGCATCCGCATCCGCGTCGGCATCCGCATCGGCGTCGGCATCGGCATCGGCATCGGCGTCCGCATCAGCATCAGCATCCGCGTCGGCATCAGCATCAGCATCCGCGTCGGCATCAGCATCAGCATCCGCGTCGGCATCTGCATCTGCGTCGGCATCTGCATCTGCGTCCGCATCCGAGTCTGCATCGGCATCCGCATCTGCATCCGAATCGGCGTCGGCATCCGAGTCTGCATCGGCATCCGCATCTGCATCCGAATCGGCGTCCGCATCAGCATCCGCGTCGGCATCAGCATCAGCATCCGCGTCGGCATCAGCATCAGCATCCGCATCTGCATCTGCATCTGCATCTGCATCCGCATCAGAATCTGCATCGGCATCAGCATCCGCATCAGCGTCGGCATCGGCATCCGCATCGGCGTCTGCATCAGCATCAGCATCAGCATCAGAATCTGCATCGGCGTCCGCATCAGCGTCGGCATCTGCATCTGCATCCGCGTCCGCATCGGCGTCCGCATCAGCGTCGGCATCAGCGTCGGCATCCGCATCTGCGTCGGCATCAGCATCTGCGTCGGCATCAGCATCCGCATCCGCATCTGCGTCGGCATCTGCATCCGAATCGGCATCTGCGTCCGCATCTGCATCCGCATCGGCGTCGGCATCCGCATCGGCATCGGCATCGGCATCCGCATCTGCATCCGAATCAGCGTCCGCATCAGCATCAGCATCCGCATCGGCGTCAGCATCCGCATCAGCATCCGCATCATCGCGAGAATTATCCGCGTCAGCGTTATTCAGAATCGTGAGTTCTTCGTCTACCTGGGTGTCGGGGAATTCCAGGCCCTGAGTGGGGTAGCCTGCGGTGGGATCGACAATTTCGCCGGTCAGGTCGAGGATGACGTGCGTATGTGCACCGCCCGCGCCGGGTTCACCGCTTCTGGTTGGCGATTGCGGGCCCGCGGCAGTGGCTTCGAGCAGTTGTGTCGGATCCTGTCCATCGGCAATGGCTTGCTGCATGGCAGCAATATCCATTTTATCGGTAGCGGTAGAGGTGGCCTGGAGATGATGGCCGCCTTCCCAGTGGCTATCGCGCCCGAGGTCGAGCGTTTTCCCATTCGGGAGTGTCAGGGTGATGGCGCCGTGGGCACCCGTCTCAATTTGCTCGCCGGTCTGGATTTTGTCGCCTTCTACCAATAAACGGCGACTTCCGTCTGGCGCAATGGCAAAAACCTGCCCAATGATGGCTTTTATTGTTCCGGCTATACCGCTCATATGACACTCCCCATGGTGATTGCAGTTATTCCTTAACCGCGACATCACAAATAAAAGATGGCAACTAATACAGATTTCTATGATGTCATTCAGTTGAATCGGTTAATTTTGCTTATATTTCTCGCTGAAAGCATCTGTAATAAGGAATATTTCTTACTGGTTCGAGGTTATTACGGAGAAAGGATGTATTCTTTGATTTTAATGTGGTTTTAATCGCAATATTTTACGAAATATTGCCAGGCGCAAGTGAAATAAAAAACGAAAAGTAAGGCTGCTAATAATACCCAGGCGTATTGTCATACGCCTGAAATAGTAAATAACCCGAATGATTAAATCAGTCTTTCATCGTCATCGCCAATGAGCCCTTCCAGGCCGCTGAGCGTTTGACGCGCCTGGGCACGGTTCAACAGTTTAGTTTGTGCGGCAGGTGGCAGGTCGGTAATACTGATGACACCTTTACTCATCAGCACTTCAATCAGGTCTTCCAGTACACGAACCATCTCCAGATCGCTCTGCTGGAGCTTTTGTAACGTTGCGGCGCGGATGCCTTCAACTTTAATCCATTCGCTGATTTCCGGCGTTAACTCATGACTGCTTTCCGTCATACCGCTGAACTCAACGGCTTCAACCCGCACAATCCGTCCTTCACCATCGCGTTCGATAAAATGCATGGTTGCTCTCCTGAGATTTATTGTATTTACCCGCCATACTTCATGTTGCACATCAAATGACGACAACGTGAATTATTTAGGGTTGAGCGTGCTGGCGTCGCTGAAATAACGCCCCATGGCGCCGTACAGGCCTATTTTTTCCAGTACCGCCAGCTCACCTGCTGTTTCCACACGTTCGGCGATAAGCGGCAAATTGATCTGCCGTGTCGCCCAGTAGATGGCTTCGATAAATAGCTTTTTATCTTCTTCTTCGTCAATACGATGAATGTACCCACCGTCCACTTTTATCCACGCAAGCCCCCACTGCGGCAGGTTACCGATGAGGTGGAAGCGACCGCCGAAGTGCTGAATACCGAGGCCACAGCCGAGATCCTGCAATTTTTTCACCAGCACGCTCACGCGTTCCGGGTCGGGCAGTTCGTTTTCATCGAGTTCCAGCGTCAAGCGTGATGTCAGATGGCGCGCGGTTTTAAGCGGCTGAAGCAGGGCGTTCAGGCTCTCGTCGTCCGCCACGCTCTCCCCGCTGATACTCAGCGCAAAGGCGTGGGTGGTGCTTTCCATGGCGCGAAGCGTCTGTTTTAGCATCACCACATCCATACGGCGGCCGAGCGCCAGACGGCGAACCCAGGGGATAAAGCGGCCCGCTGGGATAATCTCGCCATCTTCAGTTTTAATGCGCGCCAGAATTTTGCGGTGTAAAACAATATGCAGGTCATTGCACTGGTAAACAGGCTGCGAATAAAGCTCGAACGCCTCTTTATCCAGAATGGCGCTCAGACGCTGATGCCAGTGGTGGTGATCTTCATCCGGCACCGGCTTTTCACTATTTTCAGGGTCGACAAAAGTGTGCATGTCGGCTTCCGCGGCAACCAGAATCTGGTCGGCCTGACGCAGAATCATCTGCGGGGAATCGCCGTAGCGGAAGGCGGTCTCAGCAAAATGCGCCACTGGATTCACGTCGCTTAATCCGGTTTCGTACAACGCTTTGAGCTGCGTATTAAGCGCGTTAGCAAAACTTTCCATTTCCGTGGCTAATACGGGGGCGGTGATTATCGCGAACTCGCCGCCGCGTATGCGAGCGACAAAGCCTTCACTCTGGAAGAAACGCTGCTGTAAGTTGGTGAGAATATCGGCGACGGACTTTAACAGTTTGTCTGTATTCGCACCGCCGAAACGTTGGTTGAGCCCCATCAGATCTTGCACGCGCAGCAGTATCAGATTGCCGTCGGCGTGGTCTTCGTCGCTCAGTTTAGTGAGGAACTTCATGTCGAATGCGCGGCGGTTGTTCAGGCCGGTCAGACTGTCATTGTAGGCTTCCTGGCGCAGGCTTTCGGTGCGCGTTGCCTGTTCGCCGAACAGCGCTTTTAGCTGCGTGACCATCATGTTAGTCGCTTCTACCACCCGGCGAAGCTCCGGCGTTTTGGGCAGCGCAGGTAGGCTCAGAAACTCGCGGCGGCTGATAGCCATCGCCTGTTCGACGATATAGTTCAGCGGTCTCAGACGATGGCGTAACAGGAGCATCGCGCCGAGGATGCACAGCGCGCTACAGCCGATTAACCATAAGAAACTGGCGACGAGGCTTTCCCACAAGCGCGTGAGCGCAAACATCGGGTGGCTGATGACTTCAACGCGCGCGGCCTGCGTCCAGCCGCGCATAACAACGGCTTCCCCCTGGCCCGGGTTTAATCGCACCATGCGGGCAAACCAGGCGGGTACGTTAGCGCTGGGCGGTACATTTTGCCGTTCAATAATGGGCTTACCGCTTTTAATATCAACCACCTGGATGCGATAGAAATAGCCGCTGTCGAAGATGGAGTTCACCATCAGCTCGGTCATCACCGGATCGTCAATATGCGCGGTCAGGGACAGACCCAGTGCGGTGGCGGCATCCTGGGCATGAGCGCTCAGTTGGTTATGGTATTGCTCGCGGGAGCTTTCCAGCGTGGCAAAAAAGTTGCCGCAGAAGATCGTCAGCGTAAACAGGCAGATGCCAATCAGTAGCTGTTTATAAAGTGACATGTCTGCTTCCTATTCATTAATTACAAATCCTTCTGCACGCATCCTGGTGAGAAGATCCTGCCAACGAGAGAGTTTTGTACTGTCGCCTACGCGCTTGCTGCCGCTGGCCTGCGGGATCCATAAACCTTCACCGTTAAAGGAATAAACGGGAAGCAGATCGCTGCGCGCGGTCGCGGGTAATATGGCGGGCTTGAGATTATCCAGAACCAGCGGAATGGCGTCTGGCGTCGCATACCACGTCACAACCATATGCGCTTGATTTAGTTGTAATGCTTTAACGTAGGTAATTCTTAACTGGCTAGCCGGAACGCCCAGCTCTCGTAGGGTAAAGTATTTTGCCAGGGCGTAGTCTTCACAATCGCCCGCGCCTTTACGCAGCGCTTCTACCGGCGTTGCCCAATAATCCTGCTGGCCCCACACCGTCATATCATCAACAAAACGTATCCGCGAATTAAAAAACTGATTAACGAGGTTTAGCTTATTGCGAATATTGCCTTGGGGAGGTTGTTTAAGCAACGTTTCCCAGGCATCGATATTGCGTTGAGCGGCCGGGGTTGCCGGGCCATAAAGCCGCTGGGTGCGCGAGTTGATGGTATTAAAATCCCAACCCGCACCCAAATCTGGAGGCACCAGGAACAGCAGCGCCAGAAAAAGTGGCAGCCAGTGGCGTTGTTGAAAGAAGTTAAATCTCAACGTATTACACCGCATCGCCGCGCGCATGACGCCAGTGTTTACGGTAAGCGACATAGCCGGAGAGGTAGTGCTCTACATCATCGATTCGCACCCTAAAACTGTGGTGGCGAATGAAGAAACTGCCGACGATGCGCGGCGGATTTTTGAAAAACATCGCCAGTTCCGGCCAGAAAAAACCGTTCGCCAGATAGCGCGCGCGCGTCTCTAACGCCCAATTAAATTTCGCCATATCGAAATCGTCCAGCAGGTGGCGATGCTCCGAGTCGGCCAGACGTGCCAGCATCCGCGATGCCGCCATCATGAGCTCAAGCAGGGTCGGATAGGTGGTGACGCGTTCAATCACAAAGTCGAGATGATCGCGAACGTTATCCAGTCCGAACTGGTAGTAGCGCAGATTTGGGCGATAGAGCGTCAGTTCGTTCACGCAGTAGCTGAGCCAGTGGTCATGCGCCTGCCAGTGTTTTTGGGCGATAAAATGATCCATGGCGCGTTCGACGATCGCCAGCCAGCGTGGCGTTTTGGTCAGTCCATACAGGCGCATCAGCGCGAAAGCCGCTTCACCATCGTAATAAATAATCCGGTATTCGGCTTTGAGCGACAGGTCGGCGGCATTGAGTACATGATTGAACCCGCCGGTTTCCGGTTTTTGCATAAAGCCGATACCGTTAGCCAGTCGCTCCATCTGCGGCAGATAGCGCGTATCGCCGGTCAGCTCGGTGTATTTTGTCATGGCGAGTATGCACACCGCATTGCCGCCAAGCTTAATTTCACCGCCGGTATCGATAAGAAAGTCAGCCTCGCTGCCATCTGGCAGCGTGCGGGTTTCAATCAGCGACGTTGAGAGGTCGTGCAGCGCTCGTTCAATAGCGGCAAACTGGGATGGCGCTTGCGTCACCTCCCAGCCTTCCAGCAAAGCGTAGGTCGAGCTGGCATGGCGCAGGGTGTTATAGGTCGGAATCGCCCGGTCAAAGCAGGGGAACCAGCCATAATCGTAGCGCCCCGAAGCCTGTACCTGACGTGCCAGATAGTCGCTGGCGGAGAAGATCATCGGGTCCAGCGCCTCTTCCTGCCAGTGATTCAAACGGCGATAACCGGCGTTACGCCCGCTAAATTCAATGGGGTAGACCTGTTTGCCATCGCTAAATACGCTGCGGGTAGTAAAGCGCCAGATAAGCTGTTCAGGGTTTTCTGGCCACTGTAATGACGTGGCGAACCGCCAATGAGCGTAATGCGCAAGGTTAGTGGCATTGGGCGTAGCCACCCCCTCATTACCGTCATACAACAGCGCATTGGCGTTGATTTCTTGCTCGAGGATGGCGTGCTGAAAATCGGGGGTAAAACTCAGGCCAAAGCGGAAATAATTGCGTTTGGTTTGCGCCAGTTTCTCCTGCAAGCGATCCCAGCGCAGGGTCTGGATTTTATCGACCAGGTCGGCGCGCAGCCAGACGGGCGCGAGATTTTGCTCGCTTTCCCATTGTTGCAACGCTTCGGAAGCGGTCTGCCAGGCTTCATCCAGCGTTTTAGCGCAGGCGTAAGTCGTAAAAGCGCGTTCCTGACCATTGCTGGCGCTCAGAAAAAGAATATATCCCGGGAAGGGGGCAGGCTGTGTGGCAATATCTAGCTGCTCGACCTGTGGCCGAGTATGCGCAAGTAAATGGCTCAGTGACATTTATTCTCCTTGTTGCGCCAGTCAATCCTTGTAGAACATTTTCTCGGGCCAGAATAACACCATGTTCGGCGCTTTGTGTATTCTGTGGAAAATGTTTATTCAATGTTGAACTGGAGTGGGAACGTGCGTGAACGGATCGCTCTTTTTATATTATGTCTCAGTATTTCCTTATCCGCATGGTCATCGCAGCCGCTGCTCTGGAATCAACCGGCGGTAGAAGCGCAATGTCCGCTTCAGCACCAGGCGCTGTGGGTAAAATATGCTGGAGGAAACGCCTGTATCCGCTATTTCTTTGCGGGCAATCTGACTTCCGCGAAAAATGTGGTAGTCGTTCTGTCCGGCGACCGCGATACCTTTATGCGCCGCAACCCCGCAGACATTCCCAATAATACGCTTGAAGCGCTCGACAAGCAGGCGCAAAAACTCTCGGAAAAGATAGGCTTACCCGTCATTATTCTCGCACGTCCGGGAACCTATGGCTCTAGCGGCGATCATGCGAAGCGGCGTCAGCCTGAGGAGTTTCAGGCGCTAGATGCGGCGTTAACGGGCCTGCGTGAACGTTATGGGATGCAGCATTTTATTTTAAGCGGCCACAGCGGCGGCGCGACGGCGGCGGCAGCAATTTTAACGTTAGGTCGTAAGGATATTCGCTGCGCGATTTTAACTTCAGGCGCATATGGGCTTTTAGAAAGAGCTGAACGCTTACGGATTATTCGTGGTGAAAAAAGTCAGCGTGATAAAGATATTAATGGCCTGGCTCATCCATACGATCCGCTTGAACATATCAGTGGAATAGTGGCCGATCCTAAGCGCCACATCCTTATTATCGGTAATTCACACGACCGCGTAACGCCCTTTGATTTACAGGCGAAATTCGCTGCCGCATTACGTACCCACGGCCACTGGGTTTCCTTAATTGAATGGCCCGCGGTGCCGCCTCAATTTCATCAGTTAAAATTCAGTCCCTTGCGACAAAATTTACAGCAATGTGAATTATGATTTGAGTACACCCATTCGAAGTCTCCTTTTCAAGGACACCGACATGCACAAACAGGTACAGGGATGGCAAGCCGATGAGCTGGCCCAACTGTTAAATGGTCAGTGGCGCGCGATGCCGCCGGAGGGCTGGTTTGCGGATGATATCGCCTTAAAAACCTTTGATCTTAAACAGCCTGGGCGTAGGTATCTGCTGGTCGCCATCGACGCGGACACCTGGCATAAAGGGTCGGGAAACTCGGGCATTTATGCCGGCTGGAAAGATACGCACGAGACGCTTAAGCGCCATCATGCAAAATTCTGTGGGGCTATCGTGCAACGATTTATCCCCGAACTGCCGGCAGATTTTCCGCAGCTGGTGGTTGAGAACTCTTACGATGTCCTGAATATCCTTGCCGATGAGGCGCGCAGCCGCATGCAGGGGAAAGTGGTCGCGGTGACCGGCACGGTTGGCAAATCCTCCACCAAAGATTTGCTGGATATGCTGCTGAGTGAAGAGGGAACGGTGATTGCCACACGCGGCAACCACAACACCCGCACCGGGACGGCGGTGAGCCTCGCGCGCTGCATTACTAACCCGGATTATGTTGCGCTGGAAGTGGCGATTTCTGCGCTGTGGATGGCTTCCGGCGGCGTGGGTTCGCGTATTAAAGCCGACGTCGCCATCATTACCGAAATTGGCCTGACGCAGATAAGCGACCACGTCAAAGGCTTACGCGACACCGCGCGCTTTAAGGCACGCCTGTGCCGGGGCATGCAGCCGGGAGGCTATGCGGTGCTCAACCGGGACATGGCAGAGTACGACTATGTTCGCCAACAGGTTGAGGATTACGGCGCCACGGTGCTGACGTACGGCTTTCATTCGGATGCGGATATTTCCGTTACCCGGTATGAAGCGGATACCCTCGGTTCGACAATCACGGTCAATCTCAGGGGCACATCGCTCACCTATCGCCTCAATGTGCCAGGACGCGGCATGGCCGGAAACTCAGTGGCGGTTCTGGCAGCACTGCATCTGCTCGGCATCGACACCGCCCAGGCCGCTCGCCGGATGAGCTATTTCCGCAACGTGGCGAAAAAACTGCAAGCTGAAACCCTGAGTCTGCCCACCGGCGGCGCGGTGACGTTGATTGATGACAACTACAATGCCGCGTTTATTTCGATGAAAAACGGGCTGGAGGTCGCGGCGCTCTATCCGCGCGGTGAAAACCAGCGGCGTATCGCGGTGCTGGGGAGGCTGGCAACGCTTGGCGAGCTGTCACAGGTGAGCCACGAGGCGCTGGCGGAGCCCATTCTGGCGGCCGGGTTTGATAAGGTGTATCTGCATGGCGAGGAGATGCTGGCGCTCAAGAATAAGCTCCCGCCAAATCTTATCGGCGGCTATTTTACCGACGTCGATGTGATGGCAGAAACGGTGCTGGGCGAGCTACGTGATGGCGATGTGGTGCTGGTTAAAGGCAGCGTCAGCGATTCAGATTTCCACCTGATCATCGGCAAAATGAAAGACCATGCCAAAGCGACCGTGGTGCTATTAGGTGACGACGCCGCCACGCTGCTGATGAATCTCACTGATGGCAGCGTCCTGCGCGCCAGTCATCACTATAAGACGTTTAACCCGCGCCATTTGAGCCACCTATTACTGAGCGCTGAACTGGCCGCGGGTATTCTGGCCCGAACGCATCGCCTGAGCGATGTGGTACAGGTGAAGGCCCTGCCCGGTGAGGTGGGCCCGATGCTTGGCTTGCAGGACGGGCAAGGCTTAAGCGTGAAATCCCTCCTTCAGGGGATGCTTATCAGCAATGCCCGTGATGCCGCCATCAACCTCGCTGGCCTGCTTTCTACGCCGTCCTGCGATCCGTTAACGGCGTTATCTACGATGATCGATAAAGCCGGGATGCAAAAAACTCGCCTCACAAACGTGGCGGGCCGTACCCAGCGGGGGCAGCAAAGTACGCTGGAAGACGTGGCATCCTTCATTCGCTATTTTTATCAAACGTATCCCCATCTTTTGCACTGGTTCGCCGATTTTGAGGTGGATATCGGCGGTGTTCTGTATCAAAAGACCCACAATATTCAATCCGACGGTCGGGCAAGCTATAGCTTTTCCTCCGGCGGTTCACCGTGCTGGGGTTTTGCCATTCAGCGTCGGGATAACGCGCTCTGGTTAGCCTGCGCCGCCGGGGCCAGCGATGCTTTCCACCTCGATTATTTGCTCGACGGCTTGCTGGCACAAGATGCGCAGGCCGCAGTGACGCCGATGCCTAAGAGGTTAAATGAACCGTCGATCATCACGCTGGTGGGGGATACCTATTATGGCGAGTGGTACAGCGCCCAGCGGGCCAAACGGGGCGTCGATGATGCGCTGATGCGCTACGGTTATGACTACTCGTTTGAGGGCCTTACTCCGCTCCTCAAAGGCAGTGATTACACCATCGCCAACTTTGAAGCCGCGCTGAGTTTTGACGACCAACACGGTTTACAGGGGCGTAAACCTTTCTGCCTGACGGGTTCCCCGCTGCGGTCGGTGGCGGCGCTTAAAAAAGTGGGTATTGATGCGGTCGCGCTGGGCAATAATCACGTGATGGATGCTGGCGTTGCGGGTGTCGAAAGTACGCTTGCGGCCCTGGAACAAGGGGGAATCGCCAGCTTTGGTGCTGGGCTGAACGCCCAGCAGGCGGAGGCGCCGCTGGTGTTTACGCTGGGAGGCAGAACTTATAAGTTCTACAGCGCCTACTGGTATCGCCGCTATATGGAGCAGGACTGCGCCTTCTATGCGTTACCGCGCCGCGCTGGGGCGGCTTGTCTTAGCGGTGGCCTTGTTGATCAACTGCGCCACGATAAAGCCGCCGATCCCGCTAACACCTGCGTTGTGCTGGCGCATTGGGGTCAGGATTATCGCTGGACGCTGCCAATGCAAAGGCAGCTGGCGAGGCGGCTCACACAAGCGGGGGCCGATCTGATTATCGGCTCTGGCCCGCATATGCTGGGTGAGTTTGAACGGCTGGGCGATAGCTGGGTGGCCTACAGTATTGGCAACGGGGTATTCAACAGCAACGGTGAATATCGGCAGCGCGGTGTACCGCCGTTTAGCTTTATCGCCCGTTTGCTGCTGGGCGGCGCACAGCCGCAGCTTCAGCTTCATCCTATCTACACGCACAACCCGGAAACTTTCTGGCAGCCAAGACCGGTGAGTGATGCTGAGTTTGAACAGGTTATCACCGCTCTTGAAGGGCAGGGCGTGGCCTTCACCCATGATGGCGCGAGAATTGAAACGCTGCCTGAAGGCCGCCGGGCGATAATCCTGCCGCTGCCAGCGCAGTTTAGCTCCCGTCCGTAGGCCCGATAAGCGCAGCGCCATCGGGCAATGAAGCCTGATTGCCGGATGGCGGCGTAAACGCCTTATCCGGCCTACCGAGCTGTAGGCTCGATAAGCGCAGCGCCATCGGGCAATGAGCTTCGCGAGAGGGGGAAATCGTTTTCAGGTTTAAGTCAGGCGCCATTTCAGCCGCTTTGATCGGGTATTGAAATGGAGCGTTGAACATGAAGCGATTTGCTTTTGTCTTGTTATTGCCTTTATTACTCACCGGCTGCGCCACTATTGTCGGCAGCGACGATGAAGCCGTTTATATTGATAGTGTCCCGTCGAATACGCCGTTCATTGTGGCGGATAGCGCGGGCAATATCGTGGCGAAGGGCAGTACGCCGACATCGGTCATCCTGCAAAAGAATGACGGCAGCTATTTTGGCAAGCGGGAATACACGCTGACGGTGAAACATGATGGCTACCACTCCAGCATCGTACCGCTCGAATATCGCCTCAGCTATTGGTACACCTTCGGCAACCTTATTTTTGGCGGGATCCCGGGTTGGTTTATTGTTGACCCATACTCTGGCGGTATGTACACCCTCAAAGAGAACCGGCTGAACGTCATTCTACGACAGTGCGCGCCGGGACCTTTTCGCTATATGTGCACGTGATGGGTATTGACCCTCTCCCTGAAAGGGAGAGGGAGCACAGTCCTATCCTTCGTACACCGACCGGTCCCCTCGCCCCTATGGGGAGAGGGTTAGGGTGAGGGGGGCTGGCTGAGTCTTCAGGGCATTGTGCAATAGCCGTTATTCTTTGCGGTGAAGAAGATCCTGATAGATTTGCGTCAACACTCCCTGCGCGCCAAATTCCTTCTTAATCCACTGCGTGACCTGCCCGGTGGCCGAGTGCTGAGTTGCCAGCAGCATCCGCGAATCCTGACGCGGATTATGGATTTGGCGGGTCACCAATAACGACTGGGCCTCTCGCACCATATAATCCGGCAAAAAACCAATTCCTGCCCCGAGGATCTGGCACTGGCATTTGGTATTGAAATCCGGCACCAGGATCGACTCCTGGCCATGAAGGAGCCAGCCGACCTTTTTATTAATGGTATGCGCAGTATCCTCCACCATGATGTTGGGATACAGCCGCAGCTGGCTTTCGGCAATGGGCTCCGGCATAAACGCCAGCGGATGAGTCGGGGCAATGGCAAACGCCCAGCGGATGGCACCAATTTCGGTGTAATCAATACCGCCGCCGTCCAGCAGGGTATCGGGCGCGCCGATAGCGATATTAGCCTGGTTATTAATGATCGAATCCCACACGCCGTTATAGACCTCGGTGGTCACCGCTATCTGGCAGGTTGGAAACTGCTTTTTCAATACCTGAAGCAGCCGGGCGGTGTGCTTTGGCGTATACAGCAACTGGTTAATACAGATGCGTACGCGAGTCTCAATTCCCTGGGCGATGGTATCAATGCTGCGCTTGATGGCGTGGAAATCATTAAGCAGATCGCTGGCTTTGCGAAAGAAATAGCGGCCTGACTCGGTGAGTTCAATGCTGCGCGTGCTGCGGGTAAACAGCACCACATCCAGCCCGGTTTCCATCCGCTTGATGGTATAGCTGATGGCGGAGGTGGTCAGCCCTAGCTCCTCCGCCGCTTTGCTAAAGCTGCTTAACCGTGCGGCGGTGGTAAACGCCAACAGATTTTCTTCAGTAAAAATTGAGTTCATCCGCGCACTCCTGCCATCAGTGAGATCCACTGATGAATGTATTGGTAGTGCTTATGGTTGGGCAATCATTTTTGAATAACTTTTAAAACCGCCGTTTATGCTTCTATTTGGCATGCTGCCGGATGGCGGCGTAAACGCCTTATCCGACCTACAACAGATATTCATTCGTAGGCCGGATAAGCGCAGCGCCATCCGGCAGCATACCGCTACGCCGCCTCTTTCGAGGTGGCTTCGCTCAGCTTGCGTCCGGTATATTCCGAGATAATCCCGACGCAGTTCCCGGCAAAAAAGCCCAGCAACGTGACCCACCAGTTCATCCCGGTGGCGAAAAACAGCGTCATGCCAAGAAAGCCGCCGGGAATAAATGAGGTGAGCCAGAATCGGCCCTGCCAGACCACTACGGCGGAGAACGGTACCGTCATGACCACGCCAGCCCAGAAAGGCGACAAGCCGCTTACCGACGCTAGCCAACCGGAGGCCATCGCGGCCAGAAACGCCCAGACGGCCCCGGAATAATTCACGAACAGGCTCTTTACAAAACCGGCGTTGCCACCGCCTGCCGCGTAGAAGCTACAGAAAGCGACAAACCCGATGGTGCCCAGTAATTCCCAGCCAGGTGCTAGCCCAACCTGCGAGGACACCATCTGCCAGAGACCTGCACAGATCCCAACAGTAATGCCCGTTGCGGTGAGTCCGTTCATGATGATTTCCTCTCATATTGTGGTTTCGTGCTGAAACTATATAGAAAGAAAACCCGATTGAGTTAAGGGGCATAGCGGCAAAGAAATAAACGGTGCACTATCGCACAGTCTGTACGCATTATTAAAATTTTTTCAATAATCAGGCGAGTTATGGCGAATAAAATTTAAGCGGGTTCTTTTCTATCAATTTCGTTGCTATTCTCAATTCATCAAAAAACAGCCACAAAAATCAGGGGAATGATAATGACCAATACCAATCTGATTGCTGATTATCTGTTAGCAGCGCAACAAGGTGAGCTGGCAAAATTAAAATCCTGTCTGCATCAGGGTGTCGATATTAATGCTGTTAATCGTCAGGGACAAACAGCCATTACGCTGGCGAGCCTGAATAAAAAATATGATTGCGTGGTGGCCTTACTGGCCGCCGGTGCGGATATTAATAAACAAGACCAGACCTGTTTAAATCCTTTTTTAATTAGCTGTCTGAATAATGATTTAACGCTGCTGCGTTTACTGTTACCGGCCCGTCCGGATTTAAATCGTTTAACCCGTTTTGGTGGCGTGGGGCTAACGCCTGCCTGTGAAAAAGGCCATTTTGACATCGTCAAAGAGCTATTGCATCGCACCCACATTAACGTCAACCACACCAACTTTGTCGGCTGGACGCCGCTGCTGGAGGCCATTGTGCTCAATGACGGCGGTAAAACACAGCAGGCGATTATCGGCCTGTTGCTGGAGCATGGCGCCAGCCCGCACATGACCGACAAATACGGCAAAACCCCACTGGAACTGGCGCGGGGCAAGGGTTACGAAGAGATAGCCAAGCTTCTGATTGCCGCCGGAGCGTAACAGAGGAGACGCGCTATCGACACCCCTACACGGCGGTGTGTGCAAGCGCTAACTGCGGACGAGCACTTTCTCTTTGAACGTGGCTCAGGTCGGGTCGAACAGGTCTTTTCCCGGGCGGTAAACCTTTATCTCCCGGCGCAGCAGCGGTTGCTGACGCTATTGTGCGAAGAGTACGACAATGCCCCGAATAGCTGTAGGTTAGCACTCACTCACTTTGACGGTCTTTTTCGGCCGGGTGAGGCGGTTCAGTTTCACCCAACAGGGATAACGGTTGGCGAGGATAAATGGCTGAACACCGCCTCCTGCCAACGCTGGCAGCCAACAATACCGCGGCTTAACGCCGAACGATTCCGGCAGATACCCTGGCTGCGGTGGCACGACGAGATTCATCAACAATTACAGGATAACCAGACGCTGTTTCTCTGGCGCGGAGATAACCCGTTTTATCTGGCTATCTCCGAGGCATTACAGCAGCGGCGGAAAATATTATTTAATGCGTTATTACAGGGCCGGAAAATAACCTCGGCGGTGGCTAATATGGTGGGGTTAGGTATTGGCCTGACGCCATCGGCGGATGATTATTTAGTGGGATTAAGCACCGTTTTATTTATCGACGGACATCCGGCGAAAAAATATCGCGATGCATTTTATTGCGCACTAAAAGTGGCGCGTGATAATACCACTTTATTAAGTGCCATTACGCTGGAAGCGGCTTTTTCTCAGCGCTATCGAGAAACAATTTTCGGGTTTATTAACGGCATGGTTAATGAACCACAACATATTTCTACCCAGACTATCGCCAGTATTAAAAATATTGGCTCCAGTTCCGGCTGCGACATGCTTTATGGCATGGCGGATGCCTGCGCGCTGAGCCAAGCCTACGGAGGGAGTTATGTCAGTCAAAATAGTGATTAAGAAGAATACGTATTTTGATTCGGTCTCGCTGATGTCGATTTCCACTCGCGCTAATAAGATTGACGGCGTTGAGCAGGCGTTCGTGGCTATGGCCACCGAGATGAACAAGGGCGTGCTGAAAAATCTCGGGCTGTTAACCGCCGAGCTGGATGAAGCGAAAAACGGCGACCTGATGATTGTCATCAACGGCAAAGACGGTGCTGACAACGAGCAGACGCTGGCGGCCATTGAAGAGTTGTTCACTAAAAAAGCGGAAAGCGGTTCGCACGAAGCGCGCTATGCCACGCTTGCTAGCGCCAAAAAACATAATCCAGACAGCAACCTGGCGGTGATTTCAGTCAACGGTCTGTTTGCTGCCCGTGAAGCGCGTCAGGCACTGCAAAACGACCTCAACGTGATGCTGTTCTCCGACAACGTCACCATTGAAGACGAACTGGCGCTAAAACAGCTGGCGCATGAAAAAGGGCTGTTGATGATGGGGCCGGACTGTGGCACTGCGATTATCAACGGCGCGGCGCTGTGCTTTGGCAATGCGGTACGTCGCGGCAATATCGGCATTATTGGCGCGTCCGGTACCGGCAGCCAGGAGCTGAGCGTACGAATTCATGATTTTGGCGGCGGTATTTCGCAGCTTATCGGCACCGGCGGGCGCGATCTCAGCGAGAAGATTGGCGGACTGATGATGCTCGACGCGATCGGCATGCTGGAAAACGACCCGGAAACCGAGATTATCGCGCTGGTCTCCAAACCACCAGCGCCGGCCGTTGCACGCAAAGTGCTGGAACGTGCTCGTGCCTGCCGTAAACCTGTAGTGGTTTGTTTCCTCGGCCGCGCTGAGCCACCGGCTGACGAGCAAGGTTTACAGTTCGCTCGCGGCACCAAAGACGCGGCGCTAAAAGCGGTCCTGCTGAGCGGCGTGAAGAAAGAATCGTTGGACCTGCATCCGTTGAACGATGCGCTAATTGCCGACGTGCGTTCACGCCTGACCCCACAGCAGAAGTACATTCGCGGCCTATTCTGCGGCGGTACGCTGTGCGATGAAACCATGTTCGCGGTGATGGAAAAACACGGCGACGTTTACAGCAACATTCAGCCTGACCCGGCCTTCCGCCTGGCGGATATCAACCGCAGCGTGAAGCACACCTTCCTCGACTTCGGCGATGACGACTTCACCAACGGTAAGCCGCACCCGATGATCGACCCGACCAACCGCATCAGCCGCCTGATTCAGGAAGCGCGCGATCCGCAGGTGGGTGTGATCGTCATGGACTTCGTGCTGGGCTTTGGATCGCATGAAGATCCGGTCGGTTCAACGATCGAGGCGATAAAAGAAGCGAAAGCGATCGCCGCCGCCGATGGTCGTGAGCTTGCGATCCTCGCCTACGTGCTGGGTACCGATCTTGATACGCCGTCGCTGGAAAAACAGCGCCAGATGCTGATCGACGCGGGCGTTATCCTCGCCAGCAGCAGCACCAATACCGGTTTGCTGGCGCGTGAATTTATCTGCAAAGGGGAGGAAGCCTGATGAGCCAGTCACTGTTTACCCAACCGCTGAACGTCATTAACGTCGGCATCGCCATGTTCAGCGATGACCTGAAAAAACAGCACGTCGCCGTCACCCAGCTCGACTGGACGCCGCCGGGGCAGGGCAACATGCAGGTGGTGAATGCGCTGGACAGCATCGCCGATTCCCCGCTGGCGGAGAAAATTGCCGCCGCCAACCAGCAGGCGCTGGAGCGCATCATTCAGTCTCACCCGGTGCTGATTGGCTTTGACCAGGCGATTAACGTGGTGCCGGGCATGACGCCGAGAACCATCCTCCACGCGGGGCCGCCGGTTACGTGGGAGAAAATGTGCGGCGCGATGAAAGGTGCAGTCACCGGGGCGCTGGTGTTTGAAGGGCTGGCGAAGGATATCGACGAAGCGGCAGAGCTCGCGGCTTCCGGTGAAATCACCTTCTCGCCGTGCCACGAGCACGACTGCGTCGGTTCGATGGCGGGCGTCACCTCAGCCTCGATGTTTATGCACATCGTTGAGAACAAAACCTACGGTAACATCGCTTATACCAACATGAGCGAGCAGATGGCGAAGATCCTGCGCATGGGGGCTAATGACCAGAGCGTGATCGACCGTCTGAATTGGATGCGCGACGTGCAGGGCCCAATGCTGCGCGAGGCGATGAAGGTAATCGGTGAAATCGACCTGCGCTTAATGCTGGCGCAGGCGCTGCACATGGGCGACGAGTGCCATAACCGTAATAATGCGGGTACCACGCTACTGATTCAGGCGCTGACGCCGGGAGTTATTCAGGCGGGTTATTCCGTTGAACAACAGCGCGAAGTGTTTGAGTTTGTCGCCAGCAGTGACTACTTCTCCGGCCCGACGTGGATGGCGATGTGTAAAGCGGCGATGGATGCGGCGCACGGCATTGAATACAGCACCGTGGTTACCACCATGGCGCGAAACGGCGTCGAGTTCGGCCTGCGGGTCAGCGGCCTGCCGGGCCAGTGGTTCACCGGCCCGGCGCAGCAGGTTATCGGCCCGATGTTTGCGGGCTATAAGCCGGAAGACTCAGGGCTTGATATCGGCGACAGCGCGATTACCGAAACCTACGGCATCGGCGGCTTTGCGATGGCAACGGCCCCGGCGATTGTGGCGCTGGTGGGCGGCACGGTGGAAGAGGCTATCGATTTCTCCCGCCAGATGTGTGAAATCACCCTCGGCGAGAACCCTAACGTCACCATTCCGTTGCTCGGCTTTATGGGCGTGCCAACGGCTATCGACATTACCCGCGTTGGTAGCAGCGGCATTCTGCCAGTGATCAACACCGCCATTGCCCATAAAGATGCGGGCATCGGCATGATTGGTGCCGGGATCGTACACCCGCCGTTCGCCTGTTTCGAGAAAGCGATTCTGAGCTGGTGCGAACGTTACAACGGATAACGGGCACGGAGCCGGAAGTCCCCGGCGGCGCTTCGCCTGGCCGGGCTACATGACAGCCGGGCGCACCGAACGGTTCCCTCTCCCCTATGGGGAGAGGGCTAGGGTGAGGGGACAACGGGCACAGAGCCGGAAGTCCCCGGCGGCGCTTCGCTTGGCCGGGCTACATGACAGCCGGGCGCACCTAACGGTTCGCTCTCCCCTATGGGGAGAGGGTTAGGGTGAGGGGACAACGGGCACGAAGCCGGAACTCCCCGGCGCTTCGCCTGGCCGGGCTACATGACAGCCGGGCGCACCTAACGGTCCCTCTCCCCTATGGGGAGAGGGTTAGGGGGAGGGGACAACGGGCACGGAGCCGGAAGTCCCCGGCGGCGCTTCGCTTGGCCGGGCTACATGACAGCCGGGCGCACCTAACGGTCCCTCTCCCCTCTGGGGAGAGGGCTAGGGTGAGGGGATAACGGGCACGGAGCCGGAAGTCCCTGGCGCTTCGCCGGGCAACATGGCTAGCTCAATAACAATAATCACATCACCTTCTGCACTGGAACCTACACGATGAAAGAACTTGTGGTCGTCGCCATTGGCGGCAACAGCATTATCAAAGACAACGCCAGCCAGTCGATTGAACATCAGGCAGAGGCGGTGAAAGCGGTCGCGGATACGGTGCTGGCGATGCTGGCATCGGATTACAACATCGTACTGACCCACGGCAACGGCCCGCAGGTGGGGCTGGATCTGCGTCGCGCGGAGATTGCCCATGAGCGCGAAGGGCTGCCGCTCACCCCGCTCGCCAACTGTGTAGCCGACACCCAGGGCGGTATTGGCTACCTTATTCAGCAGGCGTTGAATAACCGGCTGGCGAAACGCGGCGAACAAAAAGCGGTGACGGTGGTCACGCAGGTGGAAGTGGATAAAAACGATCCCGGCTTCACCAACCCGACCAAACCCATTGGCGCGTTCTTCAGCGCCGAACAGCGTGAAGAGCTGTTAAAGGCCAACCCAAGCTGGCGCTTTGTCGAAGATTCCGGGCGCGGCTATCGTCGCGTTGTCGCCTCGCCGGAGCCGAAACGCATCGTCGAGTCTGAAGCTATTCAGGCGCTGGCGCAGAAAGGCTTTCTGGTGATTGGCGCGGGCGGCGGCGGCATTCCGGTGGTGCTGGGCGAAGATGGCGATTATCACAGTGTTGATGCGGTGATCGACAAAGATCTCTCCACCGCGTTGCTGGCGCGCGAGATCGCCGCCGATATTCTGGTGATCACCACCGGCGTGGAGAAGGTCTGCATCCACTTCGGTAAACCGGAACAACAGGCGCTGGGGCAGGTGGATATCGCCACCATGACCCGCTACATGCATGAAGGTCACTTCCCGGCGGGCAGTATGCTGCCAAAGATTGTCGCCAGCCTGCAATTTTTACAACACGGCGGTAAACGGGTGATTATCACCACGCCGGAATGTCTGCCTGCCGCCCTGCGTGGCGAAACGGGCACCCATATCGTCCATTGATAAGGAACGACGATGAAAGAGAATAACAGTCGCCGTGAGTTTTTAAGCAACAGCGGCAAAATGGTCACCGCCGCCGCGCTGTTTGGTGCAACCGCGCCGATGGCCTATGCGGCGACGTCCGGCGCAGCCGTCTGCGAGACGAAGGGAACCATGAACATTACTGACAGCCATTACTATCTGGATAACGTACTGCTTGAAACGGGCTTTGAGTACGAGGGTGCGGTCGTCGTGCACACCCGGACTGCGCGACAGACCGTGGAGATTCAGGACGGCAAAATCATAGCCCTGCGCGACAACAATAACCACCCGGACGCCACGCTGCCACGCTATGACGCTGGTGGTAAGCTGATGTTGCCGACCACCCGCGACATGCATATCCACCTTGATAAAACCTTCTACGGCGGCCCGTGGCGCTCGCTCAACCGCCCGGCGGGCACCACGATTCAGGACATGATAAAGCTGGAACAAAAGCTGCTGCCTGAACTCCAGCCGTACACGCAGGAGCGCGCTGAAAAGCTGATTGACCTGCTGCAATCAAAAGGCACCACCATCGCCCGTAGCCACTGCAATATCGAGCCGGTCTCCGGGCTGAAAAACCTCGAGAATTTACAGGCGGTGCTGGCGCGGCGCAAAGCCGGTTTCGACTGTGAAATCGTCGCCTTCCCGCAGCACGGCCTGTTGTTATCGAAATCTGAACCGCTGATGCGTGAAGCGATGCAGGCCGGGGCGCACTACGTCGGCGGGCTCGACCCGACCAACGTCGACGGCGCGATGGAGAAGTCCCTCGATACCATGTTCCAGATTGCCATCGACTACCACAAGGGTGTGGATATTCACCTGCACGAAACCAGCCCAGCGGGCGTGGCGGCGGTGAAATATATGGTGGAAACCGTGGAGAAAACGTCGGAGTTGAAGGGCAAGCTGACTATCAGCCACGCCTTCGCGCTGGCAACAATGAACGAAGGGCAGGTGGATGAAATCGCCTCGCGCATGGCCGCACAGCAGATCGCCATCGCTTCGACGGTGCCTATCGGCACGTTGCATATGCCGCTGAAACAGCTGCGCGACAAAGGCGTGACGCTGATGACCGGCACCGACAGCGTGATTGACCACTGGTCGCCGTACGGCCTTGGCGATATGTTCGAAAAAGCCAACCTTTACGCCCAGCTCTATATCCGCCCGAACGAGCAGAACCTCTCCCGCGCGCTGTTCCTCGCCACCGGCGACGTACTGCCGCTGAACGACAAGGGCGAGCGCGTCTGGCCGAAAGCGCAGGATGATGCCAGCTTTGTGCTGGTGGACGCCTCGTGCTCGGCGGAAGCCGTGGCGCGGATCTCTCCGCGCGCCGCGACGTTCCATAAAGGACGGCTGGTGTGGGGAAGCGTGGCGTAACCCTGTAGGCCGGATAAGGCAACGCCGCCATCCGGCAGCAACGGCGCAGGTTGCCGGATGGCGCTGCGCTTATCCGGCCTACACTGCACCCGTAGCCCGGACGAGGCGCATCGCGCCGACTCCGGGGCCGCTCGATCCAAAAATTTTTTACCGCAACCGAAACCTTCAGACCGTAGCGTGCGAACTATGATGTACAGAGCACGTTTATTCCCCTGATGGAGTCGACCATGAAACGTTTCAAAGCCTTGTCTGCCGCCGCCGTACTCAGCCTTTCTCTCTTCGCCGTGAATGCGAACGCCGCCCTTGAACCAGGAGCAAAAGCCCCGGACTTCAGCCTGCAAGGCGCGCTCGGCGGCAAGCCGCTGACTTTCTCTCTGCAACAGGCATTACAGAAAGGGCCGGTGGTGCTCTATTTCTTCCCGGCGGCGTTCACCAAAGGCTGTACCCTCGAGGCGCACGCTTTTGCCGAAGCCACCGATGAGTTCAAAAAGCTCGGCGCAACCGTGGTCGGCGTGACGGCCGGTAACGTTGATCAGGTGGATGAATTCTCAAAACTGGAGTGCCGGGATAAATTTGCCGTGGCGGCCGATCCGGGCGCGAAGGTGGCGGCACAGTATCAAACGCTGATGAAGGTAAACGGCAAAACGCTGTCCGACCGTACGTCGTACGTGATTGCACCGGATAACAAAATCCTGATGAGCTATACCGATCGTAACCCTGATGAGCATATCCAAAAGGCGATGGATGCGGTGAAGCAGTACGCGAAATCGCACTCATAATTTAGCCACCGGGAGACGCTATGTTAACTGCCATTCTGGCCGCCTTTGTGGGCGGCATCATACTTAACCTGATGCCCTGCGTGTTCCCGGTTATTTCACTGAAAGCGCTGGGCATTCTGCGCCATGAGGGCGATGTCAAAAGCGCGCGCACCGAAGGATTGGGCTTTTTGCTCGGCGTGATTTTTACCATGCTGGTGCTGGCGGGCATTCTGCTGGCGCTGCGCGCCGGTGGCACCGCCGTCGGCTGGGGGTTCCAGCTTCAGTCGCCGATGGTTATTGCCGTGCTGGCGCTCATCATTCTCGGCGCGGCGTTGAACCTGTTCGGCGTGTTTGAAGTGGGCTTATCGCTGCAGCGGGCCGGGGAAATCTCGGTAGGGCGCGGGGCATTTGTGCGATCCGCGTTAACCGGCGCGCTGGCAATCGTGGTGGCCACGCCCTGCTCAGCACCCTTTATGGCGGGCGCGATAGGCTATGCGCTGGTGCAGCCTCCGGCGGCCTCGCTGGCGATTTTTCTCTCGCTGGCGATAGGATTTGCCGCGCCGTTTACGTTGATTTCGCTGTTCCCGGCTATCGCCAAACGTCTGCCGCGCCCGGGCGCATGGATGGATATCCTCAAGCGCGGCCTGGCGTTCCCGATGCTCGGGGCGTTTGCCTGGCTGGTGTGGGTGCTGACGCAGCAGGCGGGTACTACCGCGCTGTTAGCGATGCTGATTTGCGCGGTGGTGGTGAGCTTTGCCGCGTGGCTGTACGGCATGGCCCAGCGTCGACGCTATATCGGGCAATCCTATAAAGCGCTGCTGGCTGTGACGATGGTGCTATTTGTCGCGGCGGTTAGCCCGCTTCCCGGCGTGATGCACGTTCAGCCGTCGCAGCCGGAGCGTGTTGCCGATATTACGCACGTCAAATGGTCGCCGCAGACGGTGGAGGAGATGCGCGGGCATGGCAAAGCGATCTTTGTCGATTTCACCGCCTCCTGGTGCATTACCTGCCAGGTGAATGAGCGCACGTCGCTCTCAACGGCGGCGGTGAAACAAGCATTGGCGAGCACCAATACCATCTATATGGTGGCGGATTCCACCAAATTTAATGCCGATATTGATGACGCGATGAGCACCTTCGGACAGGGGGGATTGCCTTTGTATGTGGTGTATCCGGCAGACGGCAGCGCGCCGAAAGTGTTGCCGCAGGTACTGACGCCCGCGATTGTGGTTAACGCCCTGAACCAGGCATCCGGTAAAAAAGCATGAGGTAACGGGCATGACGGAATATGGATAACGGCTTCGCGCCGCGTGAAGCATGGCCCGGGCTGATGGCATGCGCGCAGGCGGGCGATGGCGATGCTTACACCCAACTGCTGCGGGCTATCGTGCCGGTGATTCGGGCGATAGTTCGTAAGCAGATAACCGACTATGTACTGGTTGACGATGTTATCCAGGACGTTCTGCTGGCCGTTCATCGGGTGCGTCACACCTACGATCCCGCCTGTCCGTTTCTACCGTGGCTAATGGCCATCACCAAGGCGCGCACCGTTGATGCACTGCGCAAGCGTGGCGGCCACTGGCTGCGTGAAGTTGAAGCCGAACAAGCCGTTGAATCGGCCGCTGAACCTATCCCGGAACCGGATGAACGAGAAGAAGCGCTGGCGCTGATATTAGACCAGCTCCCCTCGCGCCAGCGGCAGATTGTGGAGCATATCCACCTGCAGGAGATGAGCCTCGCCGAGGCCGCTGCTCGCAACAATTTAAGCATTTCGGCGGTGAAATCGCTATTACACAGAGCACTAACCAACCTTCGTCGGATGGGAGCGAACCATGACCGATCATGATCTTTTTATTGCGCAACTAGCTCGTGACGCGACTCCAATACGCCGCCCGTGGGCGAGCAACCGCCGGGTCGCCGCCTGGCTGCTGATGGCGCTACCGTGCGGCTGGCTGAGTAGCCTGGTGTTTCATCGGCTGGCGACGGACTGGACGCAACCCGGCGCGCTGCTGTCGGCGCTGCAACTGACCACGGCTTTTGTGATAGGAACACTGGCGATACGCAATGCTTTTCTGCTGAGCATCGCCGGGCGCAAAACGCTGGGCTGGCGCTGGTTTGTGCCGCTGATTGCGCTCTGGCTGGGCGGTGCTATTTTTAGCCTCGGGACGACGCACGCGCCGCAAAGTCATCCCGGTGAGGTGAACTGCTACGCGTTTATGATGGCGGTGAGCACGCCGATGATGGTCATTATGATGGGCTATCTGCGCCGTACGCGGGCGCTGTATCCGCTGCGCACGTTGGCGACGTCAGGGGTGGGAATCGCCTGTATGGCGCTGACGATGCTGTCTTTTTGTCACCCGGTGGAGGTGCATCCGCTGGATTTTGTGCTGCATATGGCGGCGGGGGTAACGATTGTGGTGGTGATGATGGCGGTCGGATGGCGGTGGGTGAAGATTGACTGATGAGCTCGGCGGCATTGCCGGATGGCGCTGCGCTTACCCGGCCTACATCTGGGCGTAGCCCGGTCGAGGCGCAACGCGCCGACACCGGGGCAGCTCGGTTTACACCCCTTCAACCTCATCTAACCGCCGCTGCAACGCATCCAACTGCCACTCGCTAAACACCTCAATCCCATGCTGGCGCAACAGCGCCGCCGCGACCCCTTCACCCGGTACTTTCATCCCGCTAAACGCTCCGTCATACACGTGCTGGCTCCCGCAGGTCGGGCTGCCGTCGGTCATAATCGCAAACCGACAGCCGTGACTTTGCGCGGCTTTTAACGCCAGCCACGCCGCCAGCACGTACGGCTGCGTCACATTGCGCCCGTCGCTTTCCACCACCTGTGCGCGCCCGCTCAACACCTCATTACCCTGACCGTTAACCATCTCCGCCGACAGCCGCGGCGTCGCAAGCCCTGCCGCCAGCTCCGGGCAATGGGGCACCAGACGATCTTCATCGCGCCATTGTTGCAGCAGAGTTACGGTGCAGGATTTATCGGTGCCGTTGTAGCGCACGGGATACCCGGCGAGGCAGGCGCTGAGGAGGATTTTGTGTTTGACGGGCATGGGAAATACCTTTGATAAGGTGCGTGGCATCGCGTTTATCGTGATACCGGCGGCTATAAGGTAGCAGAAAATAAACAAGGAGTCGGATCTTCAGAAAATGTAGGAGAGCGTGAGAAAGCTGGAGTCCGCCAACCTTTCAAATCAGGTCAGCAATTTATCCCGCAAAATTAAGTGATAAAAGAGCTGCCGCCAGAAAGCAAAAAACCCGCCATAGGCGGGTTTTTCTCATTCTATTTCCGATCAGAGATTATCGCTGCAAAGCTGCACCGTGCGTCGCAATCACTTTCTGATACCAGTAGAAACTTTTCTTACGACTACGGTTAAGCGTGCCGGAACCGTCCTGTGCTAAATCAACGTAAATAAATCCATAGCGTTTAGTCACTTCCGCTTTCGAGGCGCTGATAATATCAATCGGCCCCCACGAGGTATATCCCATGACTTCCACGCCATCCTGAATGGCTTCCTGCACTTGTACCAGGTGATCGTTGAGATAACTGATTCGGTAATCATCGTTGATTTCACCGTTAGCATCCGGCTTATCCTGCGCACCCAGCCCATTTTCGACGATGAATAGCGGCTTCTGATAGCGATCCCACAATACATTAAGCAGCGTACGCAAACCGATGGGATCAATTTGCCAGCCCCACTCCGAACTTTCCAGATGCGGGTTCGGCACCATGTCCAGAATATTCCCTTTGAGTTTTTCAACCAGCTCGCTATCTGCCGTTACGCAGCCGGTCATGTAATAGCTAAAAGAGATAAAATCAACCGTATGGCTGAGCGCAGTATTATCTTCTGCGGTGACATTAAGCACGATGTCATTTTCACGGAAATAACGCGTCATATATCCCGGATAACGTCCACGGCACTGTACGTCGCCGAAGAACTGCCACTGGCGATTATCCTGCAATGTGGCGAAGACATCTTCAGGTTTACAGGTAAGTGGATACGTTAAACCGCCCAGCAACATATTACCGATTTTGGCGTCAGGGATAATTTCGTGACAGGCTTTAACCGCCAGGCCGCTGGCAACTAACTGATGATGGATAGCCTGATAGATTTCTGCTTTGCTGCAACCTTTTTGCAGGCCGACACCGGTTAACGGCGCGTGCAGCGACATATTGATCTCATTAAAGGTGAGCCACAGTTTGACTTTATGCTGATACCGGGTAAATACCGTCCGGGCATAACGTTCGAAGAACGTAATAACCTTACGATTCCCCCAACCGCCATAATTTTTCACCAGCCCCCAGGGCATTTCATAATGCGACAACGTCACCAGCGGTTGAATATTGTGTGCTCGTAGCTCATCAAACAGTTTGTCATACCACGCCAGGCCGGCTTCGTTTGGCTCGTTTTCATCACCCATCGGGAAAATACGTGTCCAGGCAATCGACACGCGTAAGCAGGTAAAGCCCATTTCCGCGAACAGGGAAATATCTTCCGGGTAGCGATGATAAAAATCGATGGCGACGTCTTTAATACTGCTAATACCGTCGCGGCTTTTCACCGGCTCGCCGAATATGCCTTCCGGCAGCATGTCAGAGGTGGAAATACCTTTGCCATCTTCCTGCCACGCGCCTTCAACCTGATTAGCGGCTAACGCACCACCCCATAAAAATTTTTCTGGAAATGTTGTGTTCATCTTATTTACCTTAATTTAGCGTTTCACATAGAGGAAAGGATCGCCCGCGTTGACATAAGGGGTTTCGTTCTTCTGCTCCAGCCCCTGATAGTCATCGCTATTGCTCATAATGACCGGCGTACACAGGTCAAAACCTTTAGCCAGAATGGCATCACGGTCGAAGGTAATAAGCAGATCGCCGGGCGCTATCTTGTCCCCTTCTTTTATGTGTGCAGTGAAGTGTTCACCGTCGAGTTTTACGGTATCAATACCAACGTGAATGAGAATTTCAATTCCCGAGTCACTGAGTAAACCAATCGCGTGGCGAGTGGCAAAAAGGCTGGCAACTTCGCCGCTGAAAGGCGCGACGACTCGCCCCTCCGAAGGAATAATGGCCGCACCTGCGCCCATCAAACCGCTCGCGAACGTGGCATCCGGCACTTCACCAAGCGGCAGACTTACGCCGCTGAGCGGTGCCAGCACGGTATTTTCATCAACAACCGTGCTCACGCTGACAGGTTTGGCATCTTCTGCGGTTTTCGTCGCAGGAATGCCAGCAAAAAATGTCATCACGCAGCTGAAGATAAAGGCAATGACCACGCCAAGCATCGCGCCCCAGACGGTAAAGTCGATTCCCGTTGGTGGAATGATTTGCGCCACCGTAAAGATGCTTGCCAGGCCAAAGGAGTAAACCTGGCTCAGGCTGAAGCCCACAATCGCGCCACCGATGGCACCGCCTACACAGCCAAAAATGAAGGGACGGCGGTACGGGAGCGTCACACCGTAAACGGCAGGTTCAGTGATACCGAAAACACCGGCAATCGTTGCCGAACCCGATAATGCCTTCAGTCGTTGTTCGCGTGTTTTCAGGAAGACGCCCAGCGCCGCGCCGACTTGGCCAAACACCGCAGGCAGCAAAATTGCCAGCATCGGGTCATGACCAAAGACCGCCATATTGTTCATCATCAGCGGGATAAGACCCCAGTGCAGGCCAAAAATCACGCACACCTGCCACAGACCGCCGAGGATGCCACCTGCCAGCCACGGCGCAAATTTGTACACGACCTGGAAGCCGGTCGCGAGCAGCTCGCCAAGCCCTGAAGCGAGGGGGCCAATTGCCAGGAACGTTAGCGGAATGGTAATCGCCAGACACGCCAGAGGGGTTAAGAAGTTTTTAACTGCCGCAGGGAAAAGCGCGTTGCAGCGTTTTTCCAGCCAGCAGGAGAACCACGCGGAACAAATCACCGGGATCACTGACGATGTGTAATTGATAACCACCACGGGGATGCCCAGGAAATGTAACGCTGCGTTATCGCCGCTCAGGCTAAACGCCTCGACCATCATTGGATGCACCAGCGCGCCGCCGATCACCATCGTTATAAATGGATTGCCGCCAAACTTTTACCCGGCGGTATAGCCCAGCACGATAGGCAGGAAATAAAACAGGGAGTCGCTGGCGACAAACAAAATGCGCCAGGTGCCTGCGGTTTCGCTGAGCCAGCCAAAGGCCACGCTAAGCGCCAGAAAACCTTTCATGATCCCGCAGGCAGCCAGCACCCCAAGAAACGGGGTAAAAATACCGGAAACCATGTCGATAAACGCCGCCAGCACTCCCGTCTTTTTATCCGACTTTTCTTTATCCGCAGGCGCATCGTCAGTAATGCCGCCGACCTTGCATACGGCCTGCCAGACATCATGGACGTGATTACCGACAACGACCTGAAACTGTCCGCCGCTTTCGACCACCATGATGACGTCCGGGTTCTTCTTCAGCGCATCGGCATCCGCTTTGCCATCATCCTTCAGCTTGAAGCGTAGACGGGTGGCGCAATGTACCAGGCTGCTCACGTTTTCGCGCCCACCTACGTGGCGGAGAATATCCTGTGCCAGATCTTCATATTTCATTTTCATCGATATCATCCGTACTAAAATAAAAAAACCTGATCATCAGTAAAGCGTGTTCACTGATGCATCAGGTTTTGCCTGCCTAAGCAGTAACAATCCTTTATGTATTCCAGGGTGAGCTAAAACTATTTTCTTAGCACCTTTTCATACTGCGCCTGATATTGCGGGGCATTCCACGCGCCATCAATCAGCGTATAGGTGATATAGCCTTTATTTAACCAGCCCGAATCGGTGTCATCCTGAACATTGTTTAAAGAGGCCGGGTTAATCGTCTGCTTTGCGGTTCCGTCAGGCAAAATGTCGTAGCTAATCTGCGGAGTAGGGAACATTTCGTTTTCAACGAAGTGAACACCTTTAATTTGTGCTTTTGGCAGCGGTGGATAGTTAATACTTAACCCGGAGCCTTTAGGCAATAAAGCGGTATCGGATAGCGGTTTGTCGTTTATTTTTTCCACCACATCAACGACGTAATCAATCGCATCAGGCCAGTATTTATGCGTACTCGGCCATTTATTTTTCATTTCATCTTCGTTATAGATGTACCCAATGCTGGCAGCGATTGCTGGGAAACCATAGCGAATAGCGCGCGCGGCGGCGCTCACGGTTCCTGAATTGACCTGCGCCATCCCGGTGTTCGGGCCATCATTAACGCCAGAAATAACCAAATCGGGGGGATTATCTTTCAACAGCCCCTGTAGGCCAAAGTCAACGGAGTCTGCTGGCGTACCCGGGAAGCAGTAACGTTTGTCGGCGACTTTTTTAACGTCAAAAACTTTACCGGTTTTAAACGTAATCGCAGAACCAATACCACTTTGATTGGTCGCTGGCGCAACCATCCAGACATCAAACCCTTTTTGAGCCAGTTTTTCCTGAAGCTGAATGCTGCCGGGAGATTCACAGCCATCATCATTTACAATCAGAATCTTTAGCGGATTGGCAGACACTGTAAAACTTATCGCGGAGATCAGCGCGGCAGCAATTAACGTTATCTTCATCAAAGCTCCTGTTATCCCTGAGGGATAAAATTAATGCAAAAAAAAACCTAAGGCCCCTGCTGCAACGAGTGCAGAAAGTGCCTTAGGTTTTGCCTGAATCAGTAACAATCCCGAGTTACGAACGAAAATACGTCGTGTTGGCAGATACGTCCAGACGGTGAAATTTTTTTTGTGATAGCGATCACTCTTATTCGAATGGTGTGCCGTTCACTGGCATATTCTCAGAAATTAAGATAAGAGATATTCAGGATATGAGGAGGATCACATTTACATATATCACTGTAATAAATCAGATGCACGGAAAAAATATTAGTGGTAATGTCCGCAGCAACTGGATTGTTACTGTTTCAACAGGCAAAACCTACGTTTTCTTCTCTCCCTCTCTATTTTGGGAACCAGAAGAGCACGTAGGTTTTTTTTTGGTTAAAAAAGGATGATGCAACGATGAAAAAATGGTTACTCAGTGCATTAATGGTAGTTTCCGCTACCGTAAGCCCAACCATTATGGCGCAGAGCAATGATAAAAACAGTCAGGATGAGGCGATCAATATCTATTTTGCTCGCCATGGTAAAACCCTGCTTAATACGCTAGATCGCGTTCAGGGATGGGCGGATTCACCGCTTACCTCGGAAGGTAAAGAGGTTGCCCGTTATTTAGGCGAAGGATTGAAGGATATTAAGTTCGATGCCTTTTATTCCAGTGACGCTGGGCGTCAGCGTGAGACGATGGCAGTAATTCTTAAGCAGGCTGGCGTGACAAATTATCATCTCACAGAACTGGAAGGTTTACGCGAAGCATTTTTTGGCAGCTTTGAAGGAGGCTATAACAAAGATATGGCCAATGCTGGCGCGCATGAATTAGGTCTGGCCGACGCTAAGGCGCTTTTCACCGCGATGAAATCAGGTACGCTGCCGGTAAAAGATAACCAGAATGCGCTGGCGAAAGCAGACCCGCAGCATCTGGCTGAAAACTATGAGCAGGTGAAAAACCGGACCCAGGCGGCGCTGAATACCATTGTTGAAACGGCTAAAAAAGAAGGTGACAAGAATATTCTGGCCATTTCGTCCGGCACCTCAATGCAGATTATGATCTCTGACCTGACCGATAACCCGGCCAAAAATCTGCCGCTCGCCAATGCCGCAGTGGTCAAAATCACCTATAAAGATGGCAAATATAGCGTACCTGAAATTGGTACGATGAAATATGTAGAGGCCGGTAAAAAGGCACTCAGCAACAAATAAACGCTTCTGCCTCTATTATTTTGGCCATTCGCAGTGTCTCCTCTGGATAAATTGCTGCGATGGTCCTTTTTCGGGAATGGATGATGCTTAAGTATATTACTCTCACGTTGATTACGTGCGGGCTTTCTTCGCCCGTTTGGGCAAGCGAGAACGCATTCTTAAATGACGCATTTTTCACGGATTCGCAACTCACGCTCTCAGCAAAGAACTACTGGAAATACCTGAAAGAAGAAAATGCTAACCCTAAACATGTGCATAACGCGTGGGGGCAAGGCTTTTCAGCAGATTATCAATCTGGGTATTTTGCCGATATCATTGGCTTTGACGTCACTTATTATAGCGCCATCAAATTAGGCGCCAGTGATTATTTTAACTCTCGTGGCGTACTTTATAATAACGGAACCGGTAACAATAAAAAAAATGCCGAAGGGTATTCAAAATTCGGCCAGCGAAACATTAAGCTGAAATATGCTATTGAGGATTTGCAGCTAAACGCCCGCTGGGGATGGCAGATGCTGAAAAACTATGGCGTCATTTCGACATCTACACGCCTCTCCCCAACAACCTACTCAGGTATTAGCGGAGGTGTAAGCTATGGGCATCTCACCCTGCGCGGTGCGTGGGTGGAAAACTCTATGGATCGAAACTCACCCGATAAAAAGCAGTTTTCGACCAACACAGGTAAAGATATTAGCTATCTGACAAGCGGCGAAATTCTCTGGAAAAGTGACGGGTTCGATGCTCAGTATGCCTGGGGCGAAAGCAAAAACTATTTACAGCGCCACATCCTGTTCACGCAACTTCGTCCAGCCTCTGACTGGACAATCGGCACCCAGATTTACGCTACGCACGCGCAGGAAGAATATCGTGCGATGCCGTCAAATAAACGTGATTTCGATAATAACGCCTGGCATTTCGCGATGGATGCGACCTGGAAAGGGGGGCACTGGAGCAGTAAAACGGGTGTCGGCTATACCGATGCGCAGAAAGCCAATGAAGTGGGATTTTATCCGCGTCATATGAGTAAGAACTCTCGCGGTACCTTTATCTCAATGGCCTATGCGGGCGACGATTATCTACGCGATGGTGAACTGATGTTTGCTAACATGACGGAATATCGCCTAACACCCGATCTGGGCGTTGGTCTGGTCGGGAATATCGCGCAGTTTAATTATAAAGGCAATCACGTACGTACCGGGGAAATTAGCGCCTTTACCCGCTGGACGCCCACCGATGCGCACCTAAAGAATTTTACGTTTTGGGCGATGTTCGGGCCTGGATGGTCGTATAAAGCGAGCGGAAAAACGCCGGTGCTGACTAATGGCCATTATACCCGCACCCATACGCTGTCGGCAGAAGTCATTATGGAATATCGTTTCAGGTTATTCTGACCCAAAAGAGGTACACGGCAGATCATGCTCACTTTTTTTGCCCTAAAGTTTTTAAAGGGTATCATTCGGTGATAGATTGCGCCGCGGATAGTGACAGCTTTAGCTAACCAAACCTGATTTCCAGCGCTTATCATGGGTCAGGTTTTTCATTTTTTTGGGGGGCAGATGATCATCGCAAAAATATTGAATAATAATGTCGTGGTTATTCTGGATGCGCAGCAACGAGAGCAAGTCGTCATGGGTCGAGGTTTAGCCTTTCAGAAACGCGTAGGCGACAAGCTGGATACCTCACTTATCGAAAAGGTTTTTGCCTTACAGAGTGACGAATTGACCCGACGCCTGGGCGAACTCCTGAGCCAAATTCCGTTAGAGGTTATTACGACCTGCGACCGTATTATTGACCTGGCGCGTAGCCGGTTAGGGAAGCTACAGGAAAGCCTTTATATTACGCTTACCGACCACTGCCACTACGCGGTCGAACGGCAAAAGAAAGGTCTGGCGATTAAGAATGCCCTGTTGTGGGAAACGCAACGTCTTTATCCCCGCGAGTTTGAGCTGGGCAATGAGGCACGAGCGATAATAGCCCAACGACTTGGCGTTGAACTACCGGAAGATGAAGCAGGATTTATTGCATTGCACCTGGTGACCGGGCAGCTTAACAATGAAATGCCGGAAGTTATGCATATTACTCAGGTGATGCAGGAGATTCTAAACTTAGTGAAATATCAGCTACGGCTGGAATATGACACTAGCACATTAAGCTATCAACGATTTGTCACGCATCTGAAGTTTTTTGCACAACGTATGCTGTCGCGTAACGTGGTGCCCGATGATGATGAAACCCTGCATAATGCTATAAAAGAAAACTATGCTCTTTCCTGGAAGTGTGCGGAAAAAATAGGGCTGCATATCCGTAACACGTATCAACGTGAGCTGACCACGGAAGAGATTATGTTTTTAACCATTCATATCGAGCGGGTTCGCAAAGATACGCTTCAACGCCACTAACAAAGTCGCTGGATAATCCAGATGGTGAATTTTATTTCTCATTATCTTCTCTGCTTATTGGGCAGGGAAGATTATTCAGCAAATGCCCCTATGTCAGTATGAGCAGGTTTACCGTCATAAATAAGGCGTTGCCACGACCAGAAGTTTGCCCGACCCCCAGAAAGCAAAAAACCAGCCCGTAGGCTGGTTTTTCTAAATAGTGGTGCCCGGACTCGGAATCGTATTTTTTATTAACTATATGAAATAAATGTAGAATAATCATAATCACCTTAAGTATACCAACCAATGTACCATCAATTTATAAGTGTGATTGCAAATAAAGTCAATTATATTCAATTGGTTATGACAACATACTCTGCCAAACCTCACTTAACAATCTTCAAGTCTGGATTGATTGTTCCGCTGCTTTCCCCTGTTCTATTCAATAGATTACCGTCACCAAATCCGATATGTTTACTCATAACATATCAAAGCGATAAGTAAAGCCAGAAGGATAGATGCCACATGACCAAAGCGGATATCGCCAGCGCTGTTAATGAATGGTTTAACATTGAAAATTACAGCGTCCTGCAAAATTTGACAGTGGAACAGCTTTTCCAAGAGATAGAAAACAGGATTGTCGCCTATCGTATGGAACAAAACCGGTCTGAGCTATCTCCTGAAAATCTTCGCAGACATCAGAAATATTACGAAGAGCTGATTGAAGGCAAGGTCGTGTTTGGTGATGTTTTCGGGGGGCCAGAAAAAAGACTATCTTCCAGCTATGCCATCAAGCCTGTAACACACCAAGGGCTATGGGAAGTGGCGGGTTATGTTGCGGCTTTCGATAAATACGTTAACCCGGAAGGAAAACCCCTACCTCATATGGAAGTCTCGCACTACCTGAAGGAAGCCGAGGTAAACAACGAAGGGCTGATGCTGGTTCAAATTAATCTGGCAGAAACATCACCCGAAGAAATCATCAATCACCTGAAAGTCATGGTTCCTGAGTGGAAACAGCAGCTACAGGCTCCTGAGCCTCCAGCCAGAGATTTTCGCTTTGGGGTCAGCAACCTTAAAAAAATACTCGATTACAACATTATCCCCATCATGGACCTGCTGTACTGGGCGCAGGATGAAGAGGTCAGGATTGGTATGCCACAACTGACCAGCTTTTTATACCCTGATGAGTTTAAAGACGGTATCCGTGATGTAGATAAGGTGAAGTCAACAGATCATCCTCTGGCAGTTAAGTATCTGACAAACCTTGCTCACTATCGCTCTTTTGTCGATTTTACATATAGATATGACGACAGAAGACACTGGAATATTCAGGATCTAATCAGAGCGGAACTTGGTAGGGATGAGCAATCCGATCAGGACTGATCTTCCAAAAGGCGGTGTTTTGCGCAATGTAAATATCGCCTATATTCACTAAGGCTGAACATACCCTATTTTTCCCATTCCAAAAATCTGCGTAAAAAACTTATCCCTGAACGTCCCTCCTAAATCACAAGAAAAATCCATACAATTATCTCATCGAACAACACACCATAAAACGAAATATCATAGGTATTACGGGAAAAATAATGGAGGTAAATATGATTCAAACCAATAAAGAAAAACACCCGAAACTTATACGGTTGCCGGAAGTAATAAGAAAAACTGGATTTGGCAGGACATGGATTTATGAGCTTATAAAGGCTGGAAGATTTCCAAAGCAAGTAAAGATAAGTGAAAGGTCTATTGCCTTTATCGAAAGTGAGATTGATGAGTGGATTGAAAAAATGATTGCGAAATCTCGCTGCGTATCTCAATGCAAACATTTTAAACAAAAAGGGAATATATGAAAAGTAAAAACGTACTGCCTTGTGTGGTGACTGTTACGAATGATGAGACAGAAGTATTTATGGAGATGGCAATAAATAACTTTAGAAAACATCTTCAGGTCATGATTGATTGTATGGGAGATGATTATGAGCGTCACTTTAAAGACAGGCGCTATATTGAAGAAGTGATTGCTAAAGTGATCGAACGAACAAAACAAGAGTTTGCTGAATCAATGAAAGATAATAAAGGGAAAGAATATTATCTGTTCTTGGATGAGGTGAGAAGGAATCTGAGAGTTATTTACTCTGCGTATCGTACTAACTATTAATGAGAAAGGGAAATATGAACGAAAAATGTTTAGGCTGGAATGAAATACCCGTTAAAATATCCGCAAGTAATGCTGAGACAGCAAACTTTGCTACTGATGTTGTAAATACCTATAACGAGTTAATACATTACTTATACTTTAATCTAAGTGATGATATATTTCTGAAAAAAATGAAGGATGGGTTATACAGGGAGATATTCATAATGGATATTATTAATCTCACTCTACAGGAATGGTTTGAAAGTGCTGAAGAGATAAAGATTAAACACATATCAGTTCCAGAGGTTAAATATATACTAAGTAGCTATCATGAGTTTTTGATTAAATGTTTTAGTGGGGATAGTTACGTTCTTTATTATAAAAGAATAGAAATCAGCGCAAATAAACAGCGTGTAATGTAAATCAAGAGGTAGAGAAATGAGTGAAAAACTGATAAAAGAATCCCGGAAGGTTTTCATGCACATGGCAAGTTTATTCTATGAAATGAAAATAAATACGCTTAAGGAAATTCGTCCCGATGAAGTTGAGGTGTTAATGGAAGATGATGCATTCATGGAGGATATTTATAATGACTGTATCAAAAATGCAAGCTCATCGTTTAAAAAAATAGTAAGGGCTGAGTATTATGAGCAAGGGCATTCAGTAAAAATGGTTGATAAGGAGGTGGTATTGATAACACTACGTGTTAATCACAAAAGAAGGTAAGGACATTATTTAAAAACAGTACTATTTAGCTTCACTTATGAGGCGAAAAACGAAAAAACAAATAAATATCATTTAAGAGTGAGGAATAACCTTGAGTAAAAATATTGAAATTAGAAATACATCAACTGAGTTGTTTTATGATTTGGCAAAGCGTTCTTTTGAAGCAAGCTGGAAAACAATGCAGGATATGTGTAGTGACAGCATTTCGCATCTTGTCGATGACGCTGATTTTATGAGTGCATTTATACGGCTCACGATTAATCATATTTGTCATAACTTTGACAAGTTTACTACGCAGGAAGGTAATCAAGGAAATATTGAAGAAGTTAACTACGAGGAGGTAGCAGAACGACTTGTACGTAATGCTTGGATGTTTTGTTAATACTGACTTTTTTTTATTAAATACTAAAAATCAAAAAAGAGGATATAGATGAAGAAAGAAAATCTGAGTAAAAAAGATGAAACAATGATATTCGCCATTTCAGCAACGCTAATGTTGTATGTGGACAGGATATACAGCATGGCAAGCGTAAACAAAGATGATGCAATGATTTATGTAAAAGATGAAGATGTTGTTGAGTTTGCACTACGAATCCATATGAAGGAAGTAATAACTGAGTTTGAGTATTACAAGGCTGCTTTTGGTACAGGAAAGGAAAAATATGAATATATAGATATAACAGAGTTATTAAAGAGGGTGATGTTTTTTCATGATCTATATATCAAGGATATGTTGATAAGAAATATAGAGTCAGGACGATCGTTTGATGATTATAGTGTGTTGGACTGGGATATGGAAATAAATAGATAATATCAGTAAAGTTATTCAGAGGGATACATGAGTATATCTAAAATGTCTTACCGGAATGGATTCCGGTAATACGTACTCTGACTATATGAGGTGAAACTAGTTTCTGATGAAGTGACCTATTAGCGAATAAGCAAGTAAGTTTTGGAACACACTTAAAAGTTAATAGCTAGTAGATAAGATATTTTTTAGTATTAAAAATCATTTGCATCGAAATTTATGAAACCTATTTTAGATTTTTAACTTAATTGACATAAAAATGAACAATGTTATATGTAAATAACAAAGTCTGATAAAAAATAAAGAAGGTTCATATAAAAAGACTAACTCTTTTTAGTAGAAGACTGAAAGGCGCTTGTGAGAGGTTTTCACTTAGTAACTATATAAGAAAGGAGGTTTAAATGAAAAAAAGAACAGTAAGATTCTTATCATCACTCAACGATAATAAATTTTATCGATACTTTGATGAACACTTTAACGTTATTACATGCATTAGTGTCATATTTGTCATTATATGGAACATCTACTTTTATGCTTAAAACCTCCCTTGAGGGAGGTAGACTATTATTTAATAGTGTTATACTGAACATCACTGACTGGGATTTTATTCTTGGAATAATCTACTACAGAAATACCAACCAGAATAAAGTAAATGACTCCAGCAACAATAAGAAAGAAAACTAGTGGTTTTTTGAGAGCATCATTTTCACCTTTTCTGTTCGGGTGCTTTTTGTTCCAACCCCATAGGATTAAATTTACTACTACGAAAAAAAGAAAAAAAATTGCAGATTTTGGGTGATCTGAATAGATTATATCGAATAGGTCAGTCATATCTTTCTCATATTCGTATCGTAAGCATTAAAGTGAAAAGCATAGCCGACAATATTATATTGGCGGCTTTTAGTAAAAATGTAATGAGATTAAAGCTGGAAATCTTCCAGTGTTTTACCTGCTTCAATAGCAGCCGCTATTGCTTTCGGAGTACGGCCCTGACCAGTCCAAGTCTGCTCATTACCGTTATCATCTGTATATTTATATTTAGCAGGGCGTGGAGTACGTGTCGATTTGGTTTTTGGCTTAGTTGAACCGACCGCTGAAAGTAGCTCCGCAGGATCGATACCATCTTCTAACAGTTTCTGGCGGAAGGCTTCAAGCTTGGCCTGACGTTGTTCTTGTTCCTTGAGTACTGCATGTTCTTCCTCACGGCGCTCATCCACGATAACAGAGAGTTTTTCCAGCATCTCTTCCAGCGTTTCCAGATCAGTTTCACGAGCCTGTGCGCGAAGTGTACGAATATTGTTCAGTACCTTTAATGCTTCACTCATACTTTGCCATCCTGCGTTTAAAATGGGGGATTGAAAGGGTGTGCAGTATTGTCTGATGATCGATTAAAAACACACCAACATATTAATAATATAGTAAATATTAGCATTAGTGCAATCTATTAGAACCATTTCAAACGAAAAGCGGAGGACCGATTTATAGGGCCATTTTTCGTCGTAGTTGACTTGATGGTTCGAACTCTGACGAAATGTTAGAGAGTTGCTCAAGACTCTGTTCAACAGAACGTTGGAACTCAAGAGCAGCTTCTGTACGTTGTTTGATGATAAGAGCGAAGATTTCATCAGGTGTTTTCTCTATTAGAGTTTTTCTGTAGAGCATGGATTCCTGAACCTTCTCAAGGCTCTTGGATGCAATAGCCGATGCATGGCTGATAGGATTAAGTTCTTCAATAAATTTTCCGAGCAATGATTTCTTCTTTCGGTCTAATCTAAAGAGATCAGTGTGCGCAGATTTAAACTGTTTTGCTTCAATTAAGGGTGAGCCATTGGTTCTTAATCTGCGATATTCATCTCTGTATTCAGACATCGTTGGATATTTTTTTAATGCTTTGTTGGTGTCCAGATACTGAATTAAATCATCATTGTCTAATTTTACTTTTCTCATATATACCTCGTTAATAAAATAGTGGATATATTTATATTACGAGATATAGTGAAAGTGTCAAATATAACCGAGAAATAGGAATGATAATATTCAGAAGAAAACTATATTTATTCTTCCTGACCAACATATTAAGGGTAATCCACAAAAAGGTCATTTTCTGAAACAGGATCCCAATCAATATCTTCGTCTGGAGTAGAAAGTAACGGTTTATCATCTTCTTTAGGTGCTGTCTCTTCTGCCTTGTTTGTAAGTATCGTATCTTTATAAACGGTGACGAATACGTCTTCTATGCCTTCACTGGTCGTCCTCAGCGACTTCTTAACATATTCTTTCCTTGTGGCATTTAATGTTCTGTACTGGCCTTTCAGGAAGAGATTTGCGTTTATCATAGTATGTTTCCCTTCTAGGACCAGAATACCTTTATTTATAAGCTTCTTCCAGCATTTACACACGTTCGACTTACTCATATTAAGCTCTTCTGCGAGTGCCGACTGAGATATACTGGCAATGAGGTTTCCATGCTGCATGAGCTTACATAGGCGGATCATTATTGTGTATTTTGCACCAGACATATTTTTTCCTAGCTTTTCCAGATTATCAAGAAAAGCATGAACGTAGGCTATTCCCGGTTGTATATCAGAACTTCGCTCTTTTTTTACATTTACGGTTATTTTATCTTTTCTGTTTCTGTTATAAAAACTGTAAATCTCCAGTTTCTGCTTGTCTGTAAAATGATTTCTGTTTATATATTCTTCCACTTCTTCACTGTTGGAGGTCATTATAGTATTGTATCAATATTCATCGGTTATCCTTTTATTATTACTATGTTTATTCTATATAATGCAGGATATAATTTTGTCAAAAAAAATGTGAAGAAAGGAAAAATAATACACTTTTGCGAAATAGTGTTCACTTCTTTCTGGGAATTTTAACTATAAAAAAGTTTCCACAGAAGAAACTTTGGTTTCCGTACAAGAAACTTCGGTTTCCACAGAAGAAACTTAAATTTCCGCACAGGAAACTTTTTTCGTCAAATCTCTTTTAAATATAATAGGTTACACCTCCTTAATACTATAATATGTTTAATAACCTTAACGGAGAGTGTGCCGGTTAAATGGCACCGTCTATTTTTCTGCTATGTTTTTACTTGATGTTATGGACAGCAAGTGATTGTTTTATACAATCAAGAAGCGCTGCTGATTTTTTAGTAAATATACAATTGATTTCCTCTACGTTATAGCGGCTCCGCCGCAATTCTTTATGGATAAATCCATCATTAACAGGGGCAAGCCCTGTTTCAGCAATGTGATTGTTTTGAACAATCACTGGGTGCTGCTTCTTTAAATATAGTTTTCCTATGCGTTTAAGAGTAAATGCTATATTTTGAAGATAAAATGCTATGTTTAAACATAGGATCAAATTTATAACTGGATGATGAAATGTTCTGGAAAAGATATTTCCTCCTTTTGAAATCAATATCAATAAAGCCCTCATCAAGATAGAAATACATATTTCAGAGTTAGGGCGTAGCCGTGCGTCAGCACATGAGCTTCAGCTCATAGATGGTGGTGATTTTCAAAAAAAAGGTGTTAGTGAAATAGAAAGAAATGCTTCGCAATAAAAATTGTGCTCGAAAAAACTAATCATTTTTAATATTGAAACCCCACAAGGCGATCATAAAAATCGCCCGGTTTCTTTTAATCCTCTTAAGTATTATCTCTTACTTCTTGCAAAATTAAATTAAGGAAAAACCGGCCTGTAGCCCTTGCGGTATAAGGTTTAGAGTGAAAATATGCGACTGACTGTACGGTCAGCGTTCCTGACTCTATAGTCAGTATTCCTGACTGCACGGTGAGCTTTCCTGACTTTGCAGTCAGTTTCTATGTCATTTTTTAACTTAAAAATGACAGTGCTTTAAATTATCGTCACTGGAATATTTGCGATTTTTGAAATATTTTCGCAAAAAAATATGCAAAAAAACTTGATATCTATTTTGTGCATGGTATTTAATTTATTATAAATAAAATAACAAGAGGTAATAACATGATGAATGAAATGGAAGTTGACTTGGATTTAGGCTTAAATCCTTTTTGTTTTGAAACAGAGCTAAAGATTGAAACACGAAAGAAAAATCTTACTGTTTCAAGAGGAACAGAGCTTATTGAAAAGAAAAATACAGGTAAAAGCTACTTCGCCAATATCGTGCATACGCAAGAGGTCGATAAAGAAGAGTTCATTAAACTCTATACCTCTCAGATAAAAGCATACTTTGATCTCACGAAAACAGCATACAAAGTGTTTTTCATATTTTTAAGAATATATCAGGATGCGATAGGCAAAGATCATTTCTACCTGAGCTGTAAAAAGGCAATGTCTCTTGCGGAAAAGATAGATCACTTTGTCTTGTCTGAATCTATCTTTTACAGGGGGATCAAAGAACTCATCGAAAAACGTATTATTGCTAAAACCAATGAGAAAAACTGGTATTTCATAAACCCTGCTATTGTCTTCAATGGTGATCGTGCTCGCTTTGTTTCAGAGATTATAAAAAAGAAAGAAGCAATGGTAGAACAACCCGAAAGCATAGTCGTCAATGGCGGCGGCAATAGCACACTTAAAGATAAAAACAGCTCAATTGAAGCAGTTATACAAGAAGTTAATAACCAAGATGACATAGATTTGATAATCGCAAGATTGCAGGCTAAAAAGTCTCAAGGGTTAGTGAAGAGTGAAAGTATAAATGAAAACCCTTCTGTAGAGAACACAAGTCTTGTGCCACCAGAAGAACCGTTAGATTGGGATAATATTTAGTAATTAATTTAAAAAAAATGCAACAAGATCGACTCAGGCAACAAAATAATATATAAATGGAAATGGTTGATGTTGGATAATTAAATGCAATTATCGAAACCTCAACTCATTGACATAAGTTTATAAAGTGATATTTATATAACATAACTATGTAAAGGATGGATAAAATGAAAGAAGATGATAAATTAATTTTTATATGTACTAAGTTAGAAAAGTTGTATCAAGTCTATTTTCATATGAAAGTTGATGCGATTACAGACCTTGAAAATAGACTTAGAGAGAAAATAAGGACTGAAATACTTAAAACTTTAGCATCACTTGAGGATCTTATAACTAAACAAGATTACCTACAGGAATGATCTTGGATGCTACCCAATAAATAGCCCTGCCCTTATCTTTATAGGGAAGCTGCTTGTCTTCATCCTTAATTTTTTTTTGAATTTCATAATCGATTGTACTTTTCACATCGGCAGGAAGAGACATATAAAATATTTTCAAAATCTCAATAACGGCTTCTGCATCAGTGGTGTGTGGTTCTTGTCCCTACGTATAAATCTCCTAATTATAATAGATAAATATTGAAAAGCCCGGAGGGGCTTTCCATATAATGCTATTTATTCTCAAAATCTTCAAGCGTCTTACCGGCTTCGAGCGCAGCAGCGATAGCACGAGGACTTCGGCCCTGACCTGTCCATGTCTTTTCAGAACCATCGGTATCGGTGTATTTATACTTAGCTGGACGTGGGGCGCGTTTCGCTCCGGTCTTGGAAGAAGATCGGCTGACGGTTGAAAGCAACTCTGCTGGGTCTATGCCATCTTCCAGCAACTTCTGACGAAATGCTTCCAGCTTGGCCTGTTTCTCTTCTTGCTGTTTTACTGCTTTATCTCATCCCTGCATAGTCGCCAGTGCCAATATACTCAAGCATAATGATCCGCAAAATCGATCGATAAATTTATATTGATAGGTATTGGCGATTAAAAAGGATTTATCGATCGGTTTCTAATTGCTACAATCGATCGATTTTCTTGTTATGATAGTCTGCGCCTATCATCTGTTTTGTATCGATCGATTTAAACGATGTGACGAACACTAAAAATAATTCAATTCTATCAATTGATTAGACGATAACTCCTGATCTGTAGGTCAGTGTGCCGGGATTGGGGTATACGAATCTGACTAAATCCTTGAGGAATAAATGAAAGGACATAACTTATTACCACTGGCGGTCTCTCTGGTGTTTCTTTCTGGCTGCCAGCAGCTCAACGATGGCGTGAATACAGTTAATGGAGCAATCAGTTCTTCGTTGTCTTCAGTAGGTAAAGCGCTGGGGGTAACTGCCACCACTCAAAGCCTTGGCCCGGTATCGCCAGTATCTGGCCTTGGTGCTGTCTGCAAAGACTATGAAGAAAATGCGATGGCAGCAGAAAAGAAATGGACTGGCAAAAGGATCGCAATCACCAATGCCACTGTTCTGGAAGTTACGAAGGGCAGAAGTGCCAGCGATATGATGACGGGAATGCCCAAATCAGCCCCTAACTATTATCTGCTTTTTAAAACAGCAGATACAAGCTACTGCGGCGGGATGGTCTGGCTGGATTACTACTCTGGTATTGATGATGCAGTTCTTACCTATAAGAAAGGCCAGAAAGTCAGTATCACCGGAACGGTAAACAATTTTGAAGTCCGTGGATTCGCCACAGTAAACAATGCCGATATGCCAGTTCGTCTCGTTGTTCTGAGAAACGGCACGATCAATCATTAAAAGGGATAAGAACCATGTGTAAATTTTTAACCATTGCGGGTTTTGCCGTGTTGTTAACAGGCTGCGGTGAAAAAGGCGACTTTAAGAAAGCGATCAATGCGAAGATTTCACAATCAAAGCTGTGCTACTCACTGCAGGACAATGGCATTGTGTTCAATAAGGGCTTCCCCATCCGGGTTAATCATGGCTACCGTTCTGCTGGATACAGTGCCAGTGATGAAATCTTAAAAGGTCTGGCTAATCAGGGACTGCTTGATGTTTCTCAACAAGCTAATGGTTTCAGTAGTGTCGATGTTCTGGAAGTAACAGACAAAGGCCAAGAGGTTGAGTTCTGGGATCGCAAAGATGGTGCCTGTGTGGGACATCGTACCGTCGATAAGATTACAGAATGGACAGAAGCCGGTGAAGATGGAATGAAGATTGTTCGCGTATCTTATACGTGGAAACTGGCTGACGTTCCTTCGTGGCTGGACAAAAGCGCGTTCGCTGGTGTGAAAGGGATGAATGAACCTGCTGATGGTGCCATGAATCTTGTTAAAACCAGCAATGGCTGGAAAGCGATCTAAGGGGCTATCATGGAAAACAATACCATCAAGTGTCCATTTTGCCTGAAAGAGAGCCAACGTGGGGTTCATGTCTGCACTGGCTGTATGGCGACTGTTTTATATGGAGCCTATCCACAATGGTATGCTGCGGTAGCTATCATACTGACATTTGGACTGTCAATTCTTATCGGTATGTCTACGGGGATTGCTGGAGCTACTATCAGCCTTCCAATAATTGCTATTATCAGTTTTGTTATTGGTAAGGCAATCTTCTCTGACAATGTGGTGTTCAGGCGAAGAATGTAATTTAGCTTATGTTATTCTTAAAGCCGCATCGTTTTATGACGATGTGGCTTCATGTACTACCAAAAATGGGGAGCCTGATGATTATGTTGTACTACTTTAGCACTTAATATAGCATTATTTTGCTTAAAAATTTCATGAAGTTAAGGGTGACTAATGAATGATGATAATGTAGATAAAAATAGCATTTCTTTATCATGTCGGGATGAAAAAAAGAAAATTGGTGATGTGAACCTGAAAGGCATGATTGACGGGGTTGAAATCAACTGTACTGTTGATTTGTCATTTCATAAAACTAAGGAAAGTGAAAATGGTGAGACAAAAAAAGAAGTCCAAATATTAACGAAAGCGCAATGGGTGATCTATTTTATTCTACCTCTCCTTGTTGTTATAGTTGGCTTTTTTATTGATTCGTTTATAGATGCAAGTCATCACCTGACACTTTTTATATCACCACTGGCATTTGGTATTATAATATATAAGATGGTGATGAATAGTTCGAATGTGAATATCCATTATTTCAAAAAGCTTGTTGATACAACAGGATTGGTTTCTTCAACGTTAAGTGCAAGCATTCTAATATTCAAAACGATTAATGTTGAAAATCCATACATTAGTATGCTGGATTCGTTGAAAGACGCTGGAGTGTTCAGTTCAATTATATTTTATATTATAATGGCACTCGTATATATTGTTGTCTGGATATTTGCGACATCGATAACTATTAAGTTAATGATCACATATGATGAACTAATAGCTATGAAGAATAAAGCATAAGATAAGAGAGGCGGTGTTTTATACCGCCTACTTTTTCAAAAATAATTTGTAGTTTTTGAATAAGGGGAGAAAAATAATTGTAATAGCTAACCATAAAGCCAACGTTATGCCACATAACATCGATAGTATGGGGATGTTTTTATTTCCATTTATGAAATATATTAAAAAAGTACCTATGGTAGTTATAAGCGTCAGGCAGGATAATAAAATGTATATTGCCATTGGATAATTTATCTTTTTCATGTTTCACCTTTAGTATTGGTTTGTTTAATTTAATAACATATAAAAACAATCCGTCAAGGGAATGGCTTATAAGCTACTCTGCCAGATAGCGTGCGTAGATACGCAGCTCATAACCACAATTCTCGGTTTCTGAGCCATCAGGAGTGAAATTCTTAGAGTTGGAATATCTGAGTTACGTTTCATTAACCTGAAGCTGCATGAGTGTAGATCACTTTCAGGAAGCTCAGTCCGGATTGCGCTATCTGGACAATCGCCAAACATCATTAACAACTAAACGGACTGAACTATGTAGAGCTTAGCACCTATTCGACGCGACGAATAATATCCTACGCAAAAAATCATTTACTAAAATTCGATAAAGTCAAAAAATCGTATCAAGAAGAGGAACTTTCATACTGGCTTCAAAGGGAATAATTTCAGCTTTAGCAATATTTAATTTTTGGAATGGATCCTGACTAAGGCGTTCTTCCAAAGATTCAAGGCTGTCACATTTGGCAAGTATAATGCCACCGTTTCTTGGTATTCTCCTGCCCGAGGCAAGAAACACACCATCCGAGTAACCCTTTTTAAGCCATTCAACATGGGCTGGTATCTGCGCGTCAACTTCTTCCAGTGATTTTATATACGTTAAAACAACTACATAAACAGTACTCATTTTAAATTCCTTATGAAAATTGGGTTTAAAAATAATACCACCAGAGTAAACAAAGTTAAAGTAATTAGATTGGTTCTATTTCCAGTAGCCCGGAGGTTTTGATTTTGACACATTACTTCTTCTGGCTTGTAGGGATGGCATAGAAGGAGTTAGATCCTTGCTGTGATCGTTTTCTGGCAGTTCGTGCATAGGACGACTTGGGAAACGTCTGATCTCATCCGGTGTTGGCTTGTAGTCATCTTGGTTAAACTTAGCTCGTTTCTCATATTCATCGCGAGGAACACGACGGCCTAATACCTCGTCAAAGACGTAGTTTTCAGCAATACGTTTATCATGTTCTTCACTGATAAGATCAATTTGGGGTTTGTTTGCTTTAGCCCATACAAACTTCAGTTTGAAAAAATCTATGACAAGTGTTGTGAAGCGTTTAAAAATATTATCCTGACGTGGAATGGCCTGTGTCCTCTTAACACGTTCAGGGGCGCTTCTGGATGCCCTGTTTTGGTTTTGAGAGGAGGATGTTTTCAGGATAGTATTTGTTCCAGAATCAGAAATACTGACTGATGGTTTCTTACCTGCAACGACCTTACTGACTTTTGTTTTATCACGGTAAGATTTAACGCCACGCATACGAGTATGAGGAGCTGGTGCAACCAATACAGGTCTTTGATTCTCATCAGTAGAAGAGCCGGAGTGTGTTTCAGGTAATACGATTTGTTCTGGTTCAGCAAGAGCAGCCACGGTGAAGCTTCTGACATCAACGACGATTTCAAGATCAAGTTCACTGAATGTTTTGTAGACTTCAACTGCTTCCTGCTTGGCAGCATCACGAACAGACTGTTCTGCGGCTCTTTGTTCCTGAGCCGCCTTACTACGCCATTTGGCACTGTGGATACGTTTCATTGCAGGGCGGTTCGTTTCAGTGGCTTTAGCAAGCCATAGCGCTTTTTCTTCATTATCTAAAGCTACTGCTGCTTTTTCTAAAGCTTCCTCGTGCTGGGCCTGAAGGGAACGATGATCAATACGTTCTGACGAACCAGTGGCAGCAAGGTAGCTGTTAGCCATAGCTGACCATGATTCACGCCATAAAACAGACATTTTTCTGTCGTTCCAGCTTCTTTCTTTTTTACCAAAACCATCCGGGCCTATGGTTTTTAAAGTCAACATAACGTGAGCATGAGGATTATCACTATCGAGATCGTGGAAAGCGATATCGGCAATCATGCCTTTATCAACAAAATTTTTTTGACAATACTCAAGGACAAGTTTTTTCTTGTCGTCATTGTTTAACTCGGCAGGAATAGCAACATCGAAATAACGGGATGTTTGACCATTGCTCTGGCGCTCAACTCTTTCAACTTCATTCCACAATGCTGTAGAGTCTTTTATGATGTGTTCTGGAGCATTAACAGGAGCTAATATGAAATGCCCGCATAAATCAGTACGGCGGCTATAATCGTATGTATCACCTGTTCTTTCATCTGTGATTCTGCAACGAGCATGATAAGCAGCCTTCGCAACGGAAGATCTGCCCTCACTTCGTTTTACAATTTTAAAATCCAGATGAAAAATAGCCATACAATAAAAACAAACCCAATATAAATTTAAATATCAAACTATAATATAAATCTCCAATGCGACTATGCTGGTTTTAGTTTTTCGCAAGAAAAACTCTGGTGTTGACGTTGACCTTGTTTCCGAAGGAAACGGTGTTAGCCTGCGGCAGGCAACCGTCGGTAGACCCCACACGCTCACGAAGTGAGTGTATAGGTGGGCATTGCTTTATTTTTATATCTCCTAAAGGAGCTAAAAATAACGACAATGTAAAAAGTTTTCTTGCTCTTAATTAATAACACTAGTTTTAGTATCTGTTAACTTAATAGGGTAGGAATCGGATGAACGGCTGAGGTAGCGTAGATATATTAAAAACATTTGTTTTATATAGCGCCCGTAAGGGCAAAAAGAGTGTTTTTCCTCCCGCCGTAAGGCGGGAAAGAGGAGTTGAGATAAAATAGTGAAAATAACAGATGCTTTTATATGTTGCACATTTCACAGGTTAAGATAAAAAAACAGAATCAAAAGATAACAAATGCAAATGTTTTCATTGATTTGATAAAATAAGTAACGCGGAGAGTATAAGGCATTTTAGTTTAGTTATGCACTTGTATGTGTTGCATATTTTTATTTTAAATATAGCTCGGAGAATTTACTTAATAAAATTTGATATTTAATACCTCAAGTGATAGATATGTAGATGGTATTTTAAATGTTAAGGGGGAAAAATGATTAAAGATAAATTATATGAATTCTCAGGTTTACCTGAAACTAACACTAGGCAAAATATACATGATGCAAACTTGTCAGTTATTTTGGATTTTATCTGTATAATGAAATTATACCTTGAAGTTGAGTCTGATGTATTTTCTATAATTGATAATTTAAAGAACCAACCTATAAGCGAGTGTGAAATGAAAACCGGAATCCAACTAATCGTAGAGAGAAGAGGAGATGAGTTGAAAGAGTATATTAAATATCATTTAAAATAGCATGTGATTATTATTAACAGATGACGCGTATTAATAACTATGGTATATAGTACTTTGTGGTTAACCATAGTTACATTTTGAGAATTTATACACAGGAATTTTATGACTGCTATCGCACTTTTGAATAGTGAAAATGATCCTCACGTAGTAGCTGATACACTACTTAGCGCTGATGGGACTGATCCCAATGAAGAAAAAACTCTTTGGCTACCGGCTTTAGGGCAAGTTGATAGCGAATGGGAAAATGATGAAGGGAAATGGTATATCCCAAGATTAGGCAGAAAAACCTTTGCTGTACCTATATCTTCCGGTCTGTTAGCATTCGCCGGACGTTGTTCAAGCGCTTTCAGATTTTGGGATGAATTATCTGCAGAGTTTATTAATCGTCAATCCTATGATCAACGCTCTACTATTACTAACGACATAGTTGAACGTATCTTGCATAATAGTCGCGAAGCATTACAATTCTCGCTACTTGGAGCAGTAAAAGATAGAAATGGTAATCTAGCACCAGTAATACATAGACCTGATATAGTTATCAATACAAAAAGCTATGGTATATGCTATATAGCAGGGAGCGGAGCTGAGTTGCTCAAAGAGATAATTCTGGAACGAGATGAGTTTATTTGCAGTGTTGCGGTTTCTAGCAATAATTTAAAGTGCTCAGTTACTGAAGAGCTTGCTGAGTATATTTCAGCTGAAATGTTATATAAAGAATCTGATTTTCGCAATGGACTTTTAAAAGGGACACCATTAGCACATTACTGCGGAGGATTTTATGAATGGTATGGGCTAAAAAATCAAGGTGCGAAAGTATTACAACCAAGAGTTGATATGCATGTAGTATTAGATGAGCATGAAATATTCATAACTCGATTGATTCTCTCTGAACAATATATTATCCCATCATCTGGAGATTCAATATATTCATCAAAATATCCTATTTTAGTTGTGAATTTTATATCTGACTATATAAAAATTGGATACGCATCCCTTTTAAAACAAAACTTATCAATATTTCCAAAAGAAATACATGCTGTATATATAGACTCAACTTTTTCAGGTTATGAAGAAGATTCTACGTATGTTCCTCGCTCATCGGGTAAACTTAATAATAAGATAGCCGAAAGCTGCTTTGGAGTACAGGTAAATGTCAACAGAATACGATTGTTTATCAGTAGCGGCGATAAAACTATAACTAAGGGATTTATCAGTACAGCTACCTCTGAATGTTATGTCAAAGTCAGTTATGAAGATAACCAATTTTCGATAACTATAGATGATACAGTAAAAAATTATATTTTAAGCAAAATATTACTTAAATAACACTATGATTTCAAAAGTATATGCATTGATTTAATAATTTTTCTATATGTACCTGAGTATTGTTTTTATAATTAAAATTTATGCTCAGAAAAATACTACTGAGCATATCTTAGTATTATCTACTCAACATGGATGTTGTATATGGTCTTTTCTTTTGGAAGTGGTTCCCAAGGTTGAGCATACTGAAGTTCGATTTGCGATAAACCTGAAGAAACAGCAATAAAATGCATTGTCGTTTTACCACCACAACCTAAAAGTTTTTTACTCTGGCAAGCTGAATCTTCATCATACTGACTGCCAACATATGCAACATTATCGGGAAGTTTGCGTAAAATCCATGAATATCCAGTCGTTGGATTAGATTTAAGTTCAATTTTGAATTGAGAACCTGTTTTCACATCAATTTTATTAGAGTGGTTATCTGCGGCATTTGCGGAACAAGCAAAAGCGGATAGAGCCATCAAAGAAAATATTGGTAATAACTTCATATTAAGCCTCTTGTGTCGAAAAATAATTATATATCTTATTCAGATATCCAACGAAGTCAAAGCAGGACTATTGCTAAATTGTATGATTTTGTTAATTAGTAACTAATGGTACAGAATTAGGAGGGAGCAACTATGATAAAAAGAGGGTTTTCATTGCTGGAGTTAATATTGGTTCTTGGTATTGGCTCAGCTATAACATTTATGAAGTTTCAAGAAATGAAGTCCACGCAAGAACAGGTTTTAGCACGTACAGTGGGAGAACAGATCAGGCAAATAGGAAACGCTGTTAATGCGTATGTGAGTATTCGATATGATAAGATTTCGACCATGGAAAATGCAGCGGGTACGGGAGCTGATCCGGGACCAAGAGATTGCGCAAATGATATATGTGAAATATCTTACAAGACGCTAATTAATGAAGGACTTCTGCCTGTTTCCTATTTAGGAAGTAACGCCTTCAAGTCATCTTACAGAATCATTTTAAGGCGAGATGGTAATTCACCTAACTATATAATTAACGGTCTGATTACGACATCGAAAGGATGGGAAGAAAACAATAATGTCAGGTATGACTTGTTAGGCAAGGCCATGCAATCTGCCGGAATAGATAGTGGTATGTCTAAAAATGAATTCACTGTTAATGGATATCAAGGTGGATGGAAAGAAGAAACTGGCAAGTATTCTAATATTCAGACAAAGGGATTACTGGCGTATCGTGTAGGGTTCAACAGCGCTTTATACTCTATATATTTACGAAGGGATGGAACTTTACCTATGACAGGTGATTTAAATCTCGGCGGGAAGAGTATTAATAACGTTAAGGATCTTAAAGCAACAGGCTCAATTGAAGCAAAGAGTGCAACACTTAATAATGATCTACTCGTGTTCGGAAACTCAACAATGCTTGGTGATATTACGTCTTTAGGCTCCAAGGTCAATATACAAAATGGTGATTTAACCGTTGGTCCTCGTGCTCAAACACGTCTTTTTGCAAATGGTGACGCTTACTTAGGGGGCTATACCCGAATCCAAGGGGATGTTGATATTCATGGCTCTGCAAATGTAGGGAATAATTTACGTGTTAATGGCTCTGCTCTAATTGAAGATTATATCAGAACAAGAAGTTATGTTGAAGCGGCGGGAAATATTTCTTCTGGTGGCAGCATAAGTGCAAGTGGGAATCTGAACGTCACCAAAGATTTATACGCAGGTTCGTTATTTTCTTTTGGCAACGTAGAAGCATATGGGACTACAACGTCAAAATATTTGAAACCAACATCTACAGAAACAGAAAAGTCTCATTGTAGCCCAAATGGGTTGATATCTAAGGATTCAGAAGGTGGACTATTAACTTGTGTCAGTGGAGTATGGAAATCTCCTACCCCACTTGCTGCCTCTGGTATTTTTGTCACTAACAGCAATAAATACTATCCATGTTCATTTCCAAACAGAGCTACAGGGACTTGTTCTTGTTCTCCGGGTCTTACTGACTTGATCATCAATACAACATCAAGTACGCAGTGTTCTGGAGGACAGAATGATCATTGCACTACATCGTATACTTATTTTCATGCATGCTCTTAAATATCTAGTGAGTTTGAGTATAAATCAACAAGATTTTAAGTAAAGCCAAGCCGTTAGGCTTGGCTTTAGGTATATCGATTAGGTGTTATCTTTGATTGTTGCTGTTGTTCCATTTGATTTAACGGAAGCGATACCTGTATCGCGAGATTGCTTAGATGCGTACATCTGGCTAGTGCCGATTACCTGATGATTGGCCGCTTTTAGGTTAAAATAAAACTTTCCATTAGATGAATCTTTCAGTTCGTATCGTTCATTAAGTTGGCAGTTTGCCTGAACCGATGCGATACCATTTTCTGCAGAGTTTTTGGTAGTGTAAAGTTCACTGGTCAGGATGACTTCTCCATTACCAGCTTTGAGAACGAATTTATACTGACTATTAACACTTTTATCTAATTCGAACCAACCAGCCATATTAACTCCTTTAAAAGGTTTTTATTACACTGATATTGATCAAAAATTATAGTACTGGAAGCCAGAACTGGAGAGTCAAAACGTTTGTTTCACCCACCCTCACATTATAGAGGCAAAGCTCTACCATTTTTCCTTCAATATTCATCAGTGGATACAATGTGTTTAATGTGGTCCCTAAACTATTGTTCCAGTTGCAAAGAGTCATTTTCGAGCTATTTTCACCATCAGGAGAAAAAAAGACCGTTTGCTTTTCTCCTGAGTCATTGTATTCAACATTGAGTGTTAAGGTTTTTGCTTCTGCCAGTTCCGGGAATTTGTCAGGTGTTAAGCTTACCGAAACAGATAAAGTTTCAGTTGATGGGATAACGTAAGTTCCTTCACCAAGAAGTGTACGGCCTCCAAGGCGTGCTGTGATAGTCATAGTTCTTACCTGTTAGTCATGTAAAAGAAATGAATTGCAGCTTATACTTTAAGTCTCAATGTTGATTTCGCTTCACTTTCCCATCTTTGAGGATAAATGTTATCTCTCCATCCCAGAACTCTGCGATGAATACCTGTTCTCTTTCTAGTCCAGATTCTTTGAGTAGGTTATCGAGCCACTCTTCGTCTTTCTCAATCCCGTTGAGTTCTGAAAGGCGTGCTCTTCCATCTTTCATAAGGATTACTGACGGCATTTTACCGCCTTCGCAAACCACAGACAGAGAACCACTTGGCTCTATTTGTGCGTAGCGTATTTCCTGAAATGAATGTACGCCCTGAGAGTGGAGTTGAGAAGCTACATTGATGATATCTATTTTATTGCGACGCCTGAGTATATTCTCCATCAAAAACTTACCGTTTTTAATGATCGGGATTGGCTCACCAATAGTAAATGACCTGAAAAACCAGACGTGTTTACTTACCCAATTGAGTAAAGAAATAAGAGCAACACCAATAAACAATGTAATGATGTATTGGTGCATAGGTATAGCATCACTGTATATAACACCACCTATAATTCCGCCAAGAACAAAGTTCCCGATGAAGTCAACTGGAGTCATTTGTGAAAGCTGGGTTTTGCCAGAAAAGTTCAGATGAGATATGACAACAACAAACCCGATAACAAACTTAAGCAGAACAATCCCGTAATATTCCATGTTTAAGTCCTTGCCTTTGTAAGAGGGGCATAGCCTATGCCCCTTTTTATAACTTTAGCTTTTAACTTTGTTGTAGATGTATAGAACAACGATAGCGCCAATCACTGCCACGACGAAGCTACCAAAGTTGAATCCATCAACCTTACCGAATCCGAAGAACGTGCTAATGTAGCCTCCTACAACAGCACCGACGATCCCCAGAATAATGGTGACGATAATCCCAACGTTTTCTTTACCCGGCATAATCCATTTTGCGATGATACCCGCGATAAGGCCGAAGATAATCCAAGATAAAATACCCATATTGGCTCCTGTAATTACTGTTTGTTTTCAGTTGGGGTAGAATCAGCTTGTGCTGGGGTATTATCCTTTTTCATGCTGTCTTTGATTTCTTGGGTCTTAGCCGCAGCATCAGTTGCCAGCTCGTTAGCACCGGAGATGGCTTGTGCCTTGATCTGTTCAGCCTTCTCTACTACTTGATCGCTTTTTTGTTTAGCATCGGCTTTAACTTCATCTCCTTTCGCTTTAGCCTGATCAGCTAAAGATTGTGCTTTAGCGTCAGCTTCTGCTTTGATGGATTTTGCCTTTTCAGTGAGTTGATCTGCTTGCTTATCGGCTTCCTGCTTAACAGCATCAATATGCTTATCCGCTTCGTCTTTAATGGATGAAGCTTTGTCAGCAGCAGCATCTTTAATCTGGCTGGCGGCTTCCTTAGCTTGATTAAGGTTGCTATCCACTTTCTTATCCGCGTCATCACAACCAGCGATGAGAAGGGTTATTGCTGCAGCCAAAATCGTTTTGTTCCATAACTTCATAGAGAATCCCTCTTTTATTCGTTTTTGGTATAAAAGTAACAGTTCTTTGTAGAGCACGTTCACGGTTGCCAGTGTTCGCAACATTATTTTTATTTTATCAAATATAATGACATATTGAGTCAGGTCAAGAAGAGACCTGTTTTCATTTGAAATAGTTTTTAATTTCGAAGAAAAAAATAGTTAATTAATGGTAATTTAATCAATAAGTTGGAAGTTAGTCATTGTGTTTAAAACAGGAGGTTTTTATGGGCAATTTATTTACGCGTATCTTATTTGGAGCAAGATGGATAATGGCTCCGGTATATCTGGGACTATCTGCCAGTCTGATAGTTTTAGCCTATAAATTCTTTGTAGAGCTGTATGAGATAGTGTCGAACGTAGCTCATTACAACAATGAAGAAATAATACTTAGCCTGCTATCACTTATCGACTTCGTTCTGATCGGGGGATTGCTTGTGATGGTGATTTTTTCCGGCTATGAAAACTTTGTCTCGCGGTTGAATGTAAAAGGGGCAGATAATGAGTTGTCATGGATAGGCAAGATGGATGTGGAATCTCTAAAAAATAAGGTTTTCTTTTCAGTAGTTTCAATATCTACTATCCATTTACTGGGTGTTTTTATGGAGTCAAAGAATATTCCTAATGATAAAATAATCATGTATATGGGACTTCAACTTTGCTTTGTTATCACAGCCCTGTTAATGCAGGTATTAGAGAAACTATCTAAAAAGTAATTAGCAAAACATTCGGGTGAGCTATCTTGCCCGAATGATATTTATTAGAAATACTTAAATTATTTGTTGTTACAGGCTTTCCTCAATCTTTCGAAACTTAATAAAATTAGGAAATATAAAATATTTTCCTTTCATTATCTTTACTTAATCATAAAACGGGTTTATTTATGAATCGGCAAATTAAATAATATAAAAGGAGTTTGTAGTGAAAAAAGAAGATAATGTATTCATGAAAAATAAAGAAGGTAAAAAGCTTAGAACAGAAAAAACTTTAGAGCAAAAAATAGCCTCCGCACAGATGCGTCTGAATCGCTTGAAGAGTAGAGAAAAATCCTTATCCAAGAGTGCTGAGACACGCTTGAAGATTATTTTAGGTGCAGAAGTAGCCAAAGCTGTGGGGTGTAAAGTAGAAGAGGTGGATAAAGAGTTTGTATTAGGTATATTATTACAATCTTCGAATATTAATGCGGAGGCTAAAGCAAGGATTAAATTGCGAGGGAAAAGATTTCTAGAGGGTATGGTGGGTAGACAGGAATAATCTTCTTGTCACTCTTTTTATAAATATAAGCGAGGTTAATATGTATTCATCATTTTTTGAGATAGGTCTGTTAGGGGGGCTTTCGAATCAACTATGGACAATAGATGAGATTGATGGACTAAAAGAGAATATAAAAAACACAGAGTGATAATCCCGACAATAAAACCGAAAAAAAGAATAAATTGCATTGCGGTTTTGTTAGAGCATTCCATTTTTTATAATATCTTATAATTTGGTTTTGAGGAAATAATTTTACAATCAGTTCATAAAGTTTATTTAAGTGAATAAACTCAAAACAAATAATCATATAAATGTTAATCTTGAGATTTTCAAGTTGTCGGGAAGAAAAAACCATTGAACAATAAATATTAGTAAAAGCAAAATCAAGAGGGAAATCCACTTGGCTAATTTTTTTATCCTCGCCTTGATATAAAATATAAAAGTGAGTGGCCATATAAAAGCACAAAATATGCCAACGGTTAAGAGCTATAAAATTTTCTCTTTTAAGTATCTGGTGGTTGTAGCCAATTCATAAAATTAACTTGAAATAGCCATGTTACCTATGTAACATAGCTTTGAGTGAATTCAAGAGAGATATATATGGCTATCGGTAGATCTGGAAGGATTGTGTTACAAGTAGACCCTGAGTTGAAAAAGAAGCTCTACTCTATCTTAGCTATGGAGTCTATAACCCTTAAAGATTGGTTTACTTTAAAAGCGAAAGAGCAAATTGAAAATAAGAATAAAGAGAATGCGAAATGAAATTTAAAGCAGATCAGACAGCTCAAAAACTACGTGGTGGTTATTATACACCACAAAACATCGCTGACTTTACAACAAAATGGGTTCTAAATAACAATCCTAAAAGTATTCTAGAACCGAGTTGCGGTGATGGTGTGTTTTTTCAGTCTCTATACAATAATAAATTCGATAAAAACATCAAAGTACAAGGTTATGAACTTTTTGATATAGAAGCTAAAAAATCTATGGAGTTATGCAAATCCTTAGGTTTTTCAAACGTTGAAATCTCAGAAGGTGATTTTCTGGAATGGGCAAAGGTTGCAATTCAGAAAAAAAATACTTCTTTCGATGCTATTATTGGCAACCCTCCCTTTATACGTTATCAATTCTTAGAAAAGGATTTCCAAGAAAATACTGAAGCAATTTTCAAATTGCTTGACTTAAAATTTACTAAACATACAAATGCATGGGTGCCTTTTATTTTGTCTGGCGTATCGCTCCTCAATCCCGGAGGACGTCTTGGCATGGTAATTCCATCAGAAATTATAAATGTAATGCATGCACAATCCTTGAGGACATTCTTGGGTGAGCATTGCTCTAAAATTGTAATTATTGATCCAAAAGAAATATGGTTCAGTGAAACCTTACAAGGCGCGGTCATTCTATTAGTTGAAAAGAAAATTAATCTGGATTGTGCATCACAAGGTGTCGGAATTAAAGGGGTAAGTGGCTTCGATTTTTTACAAAAAAATCCCGAAGATATATTCAACGAAACAAATACAATCAATGGTGATACCGTAAAAGGTAAGTGGACAAAAGCCGTCCTAGATAAAAATGAAGTAAATCTTCTTAATGAGATTATTAAAAATCCAAACGTACACTCTTTTGATACTATAGCAAATGTTGAAGTGGGAATTGTCACAGGTGCTAATGAGTTTTTCCTTGTAAATAAAGATGTAGTTGACGCATTTGATTTAAGTGAGTTCACACATCCAATGTTTGGAAGAAGTCAACATTGCCAAGGTGTTATATACGACGAGGTTCAACATTTAGCTAATATAGAGAATAAGCTTCCTGTTTATTTTTTATATTTGGATAAAGAATTTCATGAACTACCTAAAAAAACGCAAGAATACATTTTCAATGGTGAATTACAGGGCTTTCACAAGCGATATAAGTGCAGGATTCGAAGACCTTGGTATAAGGTTCCCTCTGTATTTAGCACAAAATTAGCTATGCTTAAACGATCTCATGATGCTCCAAGATTAATTTATAATCAATATCAAGCTTATACAACCGATACAGCCTATAGAATTAAACCTAAATCTAATATTAATGAGGAAAAATTATCCTATTGTTTCCTCAATCCTTTAACTGCTATATTCGCAGAACTAGAAGGTCGTTCTTATGGTGGTGGCGTAATGGAGCTTGTCCCTTCTGAGATAAGGAAGCTGTATATCCCTCTACCGGAAAAAATTGAGTTCGATTTATCTGAGTTGAATAACTCTATGATGAACAGATCCATGGAGCAAAATCTTGCAGAACAAGGGAAGAGAATATTCTCTCACATGGGATATGATGACGAAGTAGTTGTAAAGTTAATACATATTTGGAATAAGTTAAAAAATAGAAGGCAGCGAAGTTAGAAGCTTTAAAAGTGGCCCTATCATTAAATCAAAATTGATAGGGCTTCGATAATTACTCAACAGAAATTTGATATTTATTAGCACCAATATGATATAAAATCATTGTTTTTCCTAGTAATTCTTCTCTTGAAATATAATTTTTAGCTTCTCCCCAATGGATCTGAGTAACACTATTATTTTGTTTATATGTTTTACTATCCGTTCTGCTGTCATGTGTTAACTTTAATTTAAAATCACCATAAGAAATCCCATTGACTATTATTTCAAATATGGCCTCTGCTCTTTCTAAATGTTTTTTATTAGGATTGGTATCTATAACCCATGTTAGATCGCTAAATAATTCATTTCTGAAATAATGTCGCTGGTCAATGTTGCTGAACAATCCTTTTTTGAAAAACATTGATCCTGTTGGATTTGTTTTTATAGCTGTCGGTATATTTAAATCTCTTCTTGTTAAAGGTTTACTTTTCCAGACCTCGCCCACATAGTTTTCATTATGTGATATGTGGCTAGCAATGGTGGTTAATTGTTTTGTTTTAATAACCTTTGGGAATGCAGGAATAAATTTAGGGTTCTTAGTTTTTGTTTTACTTAGTATTAATGCTGAGTCTTTAATATCCTCATCTTCTAGAAAACCATCTTCATGTAGAATATTTAATTCTTCCTTGCTATTGATTTTTTTTACATTGTTAGGATGGTTGTTTTTTAATAATTCAAAACTTGACTCAATCTTTTCCGTTAAAACATCATAATTTGATGTTCCCTTTTCTAAAAAAACATGCGTACTAATTTCTATATTTTCACTAAGCCCGGAATATGTTAAATTTGCACTGCCGGTGATAATATGTATGCCTTCGTTCTGAAAAGCGAGATATATTTTAGGGTGAAATATTCTCGATACTGTTCCCATATTTATTAAATATGGAGAAATACCACATCTAATGATCTCCTCTACCGCTTGTTTTGAGGTTACACCATTAGCAATACCAACGAATAGTTCAATTTTATCTTTGAACTTGGAGAGAGTCTCTTTGAGGAGATGCACTCCATTTTTTCTTGCAAATGCCACGCTAATTATAATTTTATTATTTTTTTCATCTGATAACACATTCTTTACTGAATGAATATGTTCATCTCCTAAAACCAAACCCTGTAGTAGTATATTTTTTAAAGTCATCTGCATTAACTCTATTTTATAATATGCTGTATTGTCCAACAGGGAAGAACTATAGAGTTCTCCCTGAAAACTCTAAGTGTCAATGTATTGAAATTAAAAAATCGAAGTTTTCATCGATGGCCTTGTATAGTTCAAGATCACACCCTACTAAATCACGACGCTGAATCAAATATTTGGCGTCATCCCAGTGCAATCCGGTTGTATAATTATTCTGGCCTGCTTCCCATGAAGGTTTATGACTTAATTTAAGCTTAAACGTACCTACCGATGTACCTTTTATTTGTAAATGGAAGGTTGCCTCAGCCATTTCCTTTCCATCAATTTTATACCATAGCAATCCAGAGAATACCTGATACCGGAAATAATCCGTTTGATCAATAACTTTACCATTGTCAGTATAGCCAGCCTGTGTAAGGCGTAACACGCCAGAAGCATGTCCTTGAACCAGCAGTTGCAGATCCCCCTCTGGGAGGTTTGGCTTTCTCCAGCATAAGTTGAATGGCATTGTACGTATCTCCATGTAGTGTAGTCTACATATTTATATTAAAATTCCCTCCGCTGCACAAGGTTTATTACATTTTTATTAATGATTTTTTCTGGACGATTTTCATTATTATCTATTCGCGAAATTTGTACATTAAATAGTTAATATACTAGTGCCCAAGTTCAAAATTCATTTTACATGAAGACTTTGTATGATTAAAAGGAGGTAAATATTTTTATCACAATAACAAACATAAAAAACAACATGAATTATTGACGCTGATAAAAACATTTTATTAAATAGGGCATTCTCAGCAGAATGCTGTTGACTAAAGCAATAAGGCCCAAGAATATGGGCCTCCGAGCAAGAGAAATAGGGATGAAGCCTGATCTCTTCGTTTCACTTTCAATCATTATTATGAGTTTATATTCTTCAAAATGCTTAAGTGATTGGCATTATCTTCTCAGCTAACTTTTTTATAACATTTTTCAGTTTTTAAAATCGTATGGCCGTAATATCCCTTCCCGATTGGCATCGAGATAGTCTGACCACCACTGAAGCATTAGCCTCCGCTCATCGAGATGTTCAGCAAGATGGATGTAAGCAGCGCGGACGTTATTACGCTCCTGATGGCTCATTTGACGTTCTACAGCATCTTTTGACCATAAGCCGGATTCGATTAAGGCACTACAGGCCATAGAGCGGAAACCATGTCCACAAACTTCTGTTTTGGTGTCATAGCCCATTTTACGAAGCGCGTTGTTGATAGTGTTTTCACTCATGGGTTTATAAGCATAGTGATCACCAATGAAGATGATTTCCTGATCTCCACTGAGCTTCTGAATTTCTCTCAAGGTGGCTAAAGCCTGCTTGCTTAATGGAACAAGGTGAGGGGTTTTCATCTTTGAGCCACGGCTGGAGTGTTTCACCCCTTGAAGTTCGTCACGTTCTGCAGGTATCGTCCAGAGCGCATTCTTGAAATCAATTTCAGACCAACGGGCAAAACGCATCTCACTTGAACGAACAAAAGTCAGTAAAGTGAGTCGAACAGCAAGGCGGGTTAGCTGTCTTCCTCTATATCTCTCAATACGGCTGAGAAGCTCTGTAATGCGTTCAAATGAAAGAGCCGGGCGATGGACTCGTTTTGCTGTTGCAATGGCACCTGCTAAGTCCTGTGCAGGATTACTATCAATAATACTGTTATGGACAGCATATCGCATGATAGCGGTGATACGTTGCTGGAGACGAGCAGCAATCTCAAGATGCCCGGACTTTTCAGCCGCCTTAATTGGTTGGAGTAGGTCACGGGTTTTGAGGTCGGTAATGTTTCGTTTACCAATAACAGGGAACACATGGTTGGTAAGGCTGTTCAGCACTCTCTCTGCGTGAGTTTCTGACCAGTTGATGTTGCTTGCATGCCAGTCTCTGGCAACGGACTCAAAAGCAAGAGCGCCGCTTTGCTCTACCTTTTCAGATTTTTTCTTTTCAGAGGGGTCAATACCAGCAGCAATTAATCTTCTGGCATCATCTCTACGGTTACGGGCATCAGCAAGAGATACAGCAGGGTAGACCCCAAGAGCCAGTAGCTTTTGTTTTCCTGCAAAGCGGTATTGTAGACGCCAGTATTTGGAGCCATTGGGATGAATAAGAAGATGCATGCCGTTGCCGTCAGTGAGCTTCACAGGCTTGTCGGCGGGCTTGGCATTTCTTACTTTAACATCAGTGAGAGCCATCGTTTACCCCTCCCTGTGATGGTACAAAATGTATCGAACTAACAATACCAACAGATATACCATCAAGGCAATGTGGATGTTGATGAATGTTAGTGAACGTCAGTGAGGGGGGTAAAGTAGATAGTTTGTTGACTTTAAAAAGAAAAACGGACGTCAATGGACGTCCGTGTATGAATAAGTGGTGCCCGGACTCGGAATCGAACCAAGGACACGGGGATTTTCAATCCCCTGCTCTACCGACTGAGCTATCCGGGCAACGAGGCGCATTAAACCGTAGTCGCTCCCTCACGTCAACCAAATTCACCGAAAAGCCGTTCAACTGCTTACTATTGCGGCAATCTACGCGTTTGCGCCGATTGTTTGCACAAATATTGCCGGCATCACTGGGGCAATCGGCAATGCTGGCTTAGGTCAGCGCGCCACCCTGGCGGCACTGGGCAAAGCGCAGGATGTCTTCCGCCAGACGGTGGGCGGTGTCGACGTCGGCCTGGCTGCGGCTGACCAGCATGCGGCTTAAGCAGCCTTCCAGCACCAGCTGCATCTGTCTTGCGACCATCGCCGGATCGTCTACCTCCAGCTGCGTCAGCAGTTCATGGCTGTACTGGTATGCATCGCGCTTTTGCTGCTCGGCGAGCTGGTGAATCGGGTGGTCTGCCTCCGGGTAGAAGGTACAGGCGGCGATAAACAGGCAGCCGGGGTAACGATTTTTGCTGACGCAATCGGTCAGTGCGGTATAACGGGCCAGCAGCTTTTGCTCGGGCGTGAGCTCTTCATTGAGCATTAACTGACGACGCCAGGTCTCAACCTGTTGGCTCAGGTAGCGCAATGCGTCATACAGCAGCGCTTCACTGTCCGGCCAGAAACGGCGCAGTTCATCTAACGGGCGGTCCACGCGCTCGGCAACCATCTCCAGCGTGGTGCTCGCAATCCCTTCTTGTTCAAGGAGCTGTAGTGCTTCTCCTAATACGTCTTCGCGTTGCACGTTCTTTTCCTCCGTTACCGACAGTTTCCCGTCTAAAAGTGTTGTCTACGGTTGGCGATCGCGCAAATGTGCGCTGAATGCGTTGGCATCCATAAAGCCGGTCACTCGTGCGTTGGAGTGTTCATTACCCTCTTTATCAAAGAAGAGGATGGTCGGTAGCCCCAGCACCTGTAAATGTTTTAGCAGCGCCACGTCCTGCGCGTTATTGGCGGTGACGTTGGCTTGCAAAAGGACGGTATTTTGCAGCGCCTGTTGAACCTGCGGGTCGCTAAAGGTGTACTTCTCAAACTCTTTGCAGGCTACGCACCAGTCGGCGTAGAGGTCAAGCATCACCGGTTTGCCGCGCGCGTTGGCGAGGGCGGTATTAAGCTCTTCAACGTTGCTGATGCGGGTGAAATTCAGGTGAGCCTGACTCTGCGTTGCCGGGTGACCAAAGGCCCAATCCTGAAGCGGACGCACGCTAATCAGCGCCGCGGCCAGCAGGATAATCTGCATAATCCTTTGCCACGGCTTGCTGAGTCCGAGGCTTGTCACAAACGCCCAGCCAAAGAACGCTACGCCGAGCATCGACCATAGCCGTAATCCCCAGACATCGCCAATAATGCGCTCCAGCAGGAAAACCGGCAGGGCCAGGATCACAAAGCCAAAGGCGGTTTTGACGTGCGCCATCCACGGCCCGCTTTTTGGCAGCAGCCGGTTACCAAAGACGGTGACGATAATCAGCGGCAGCCCCATGCCCAGCGCGTAGAGGTACAGCGTCCCGCCGCCGAGCCACAAATTACCGCTCTGGGCGATATACAGCAAAATAGCGCTCAGCGGCGCGGTGGTGCACGGCGAGCAGATAAGCCCGGCAATCGCGCCCATTGCAAACACGCCGCCCATTGAGCCGCCCTGCTGGCGGTTGCTCATCAGCGTTAAGCGGGTTTGCAGCGATGATGGTAGCTGGAGTGAAAATGCGCCAAACATCGACAGCGCCAGCAGGATAAATACCGCCGACAGACCGATGAGCACGTAAGGGTGCTGGAGTGCGGCCTGGAACTGCATTCCGGCGGCGGCGACGATAAGGCCGAGCGCGGTGTAGGTCAGCGCCATGCCCTGAACGTAGATAAAGGCCAGCAGCAGCGCGCGGGCGGTGGAAAGACGCTGTTTGCCGCCGAGGACGATGCCGGAGATCAGCGGGTACATTGGCAGGACGCAGGGGGTGAAGGCGATGCCGATACCGATGAGTAAGGCCCAGAGGGCGCTAAATGGGAGATCGGTGCTGGTGTTGCCCCTCACCCCGGCCCTCTCCCCGGAGGGGAGAGGGGGAGTTTGCACCTGAGCCGCAACGGCGTTCAGCGGCACGGTTTTAGTTTCTGGCGGGTAGCAGAAGCCCGCGTCGGCGCAGCCTTGATAGGTGACGGTCAGCGTGGCGCCTAGTGTGGCTTGGGTCAATTCAACCGGCACTGTTAACCGCTGGCGATAGATTTCGCTTTTGCCGTAAAACTCGTCGTTATGCCATTCGCCTTTGGGCATTTGCAGCGGGGCGATTTGGGCATTGGCGGGGGTGACGGTGACCTGTTTGCGATACAGGTAGTAGCCGTCTTTCACCTGCCAGGTGAGGTTAACGTCGTGCTGGTTTTGCTGAAAATCAAAGGCAAAGGCCTGGTCAGCAGGGACGAAATTAGAGCGGCCGGGCGCGTCAAATAACCCGGCGAAAACGGAGGTGCTGCACAGGAGCAGGACTAGCGTAAGGAAGCGTTGAGCCATGAGTGATAATCAACATCTACATGAGAAACGGGAAGAACGAGTAATTCGGGCGTTTGATACGGGTGGTGGGCCTTCAGACAATCAAGCAACGCCTGCTGGTGGGCGACGTTGGTTTTTAAAATCATCTGCACTTCATACTCCTGTTCGAGTTTCCCCCCCCAGTAGTAGAGCGATGTCGCGCCGGGTAACAGCGTGGCGCAGGCCGCCAGCTTTTCAGCCAGCACTTTTGCCGCCAGATCCTGGGCGGTTGCTTCATCTGGAGCCGTACAGAGAACCACAACAGTGTCGGGAGTACTCATTGCCAACCTCGTATCGATGAAAAAAGGCACTATAGCACGCCGGGTCATCGGGGTTGAATGAATCGGGCCGCGAAGCGGCCCGACTTTAAGGATTTTTACCGTGCAGGCGGTCAGAGCATCAGGCCGCCGAAGATAAAGCCTAAAATTACGCACAGGGTAATGGCGATAACGCCTGGGATCAGGAAGGCGTGGTTAAACACGTACTTGCCGATGCGCGTGGAGCCGGTGTCGTCCATCTCTACTGCCGCCAGTAATGTTGGGTAGGTTGGCAGGACGAACAGCGCAGAGACCGCCGCAAAGGAGGCGATTGCCGTCAGTGGGGTGACGCCCAGCATCAGTGCAGCAGGCATCAGTGCTTTGGTGGTGGCCGCCTGGGAGTAAAGCAGGGTGGCGGCAAAGAACAGCACTACCGCCAGCAGCCACGGATAGTTGTGCAGCAGGTCGCCCGCCACGGCCTGGATGTCGGCGATATGCGCTTTAACGAAGGTATCGCCCAACCACGCAACGCCGAGTACGCACACGCAGGCGCTCATGCCGGATTTAAAGGTGCTGGCATTGAGGATTTCGCCGGTGTCGATTTTGCAGGTGATGCAAATCAGCGTGGCGATAGTCAGCATGAATACCACGATGGCTTCGTTACGCGGCAGCACCGGGTTCTGGATGAGCCCTACGGTGTCGCTGATGGCGGTCGCGTAGAACATGACCGCCACGATGCCGATGAGGAACAGCAGCACCGAGCGTTTAGCGTGAGGCTTCAGCTTAAAGACCTGGCTGCCGCGCAGGCTGACTTCGCCTTTCGCCAGACGCTCCTGGTACACCGGATCGTCTTTTAGCTCGCAGCCGAGGAAGTTACACACCACCGAGGTGAGCAGCACGGCAATCAGGGTCACAGGAATACAGATCGACAGCAGCGTCAGGTAGCTGACGCCCATCGGTTCCAGAATCCCGGCAAAGAACACCACCGCCGCAGAAATCGGCGAGGCGGTAATCGCAATCTGCGAGGCGACCACGGCGATAGACAGCGGGCGAGAAGGGCGAATGCCTTGCTCTTTAGCCACTTCGGTTATCACCGGCAGCGTGGAGAACGCGGTGTGCCCGGTGCCGGCCAGAATGGTCATAAACCAGGTGACCAACGGCGCCAGGAAGGTGATGTATTTTGGGTGACGGCGAAGCATACGTTCCGCCAGGCTGACCAGATAATCCATCCCGCCCGCCACCTGCATGGCAGCAATGGCGGCGATAACGGCCATAATGATTTCGATAACGTCAAAGGGTATTGCGCCCGGTTGTATCTGGAAAATCAGCGTCAATACCAGCACGCCTAAACCACCGGCAAAGCCGATGCCGATGCCCCCGAGTCTTGCCCCTAAATAAATGGCAAGAAGCACAATGACCAGTTCTGCTCCAAACATATTAGCCTTCCTTGTTTATAGGATTGATATGTAATTGTTGTATTTTCGTGAATTATAGAAACAAAAAAGGCATGTCATCATGACATGCCTCGTGTATTTAGTCTGAAAGACTACTGTTCGCTTTCATCGGTATATCGCTTCGCTTTATAGGCCGGATGCATCAGGTTTTGCGGGGAGAAGATATCATCCAGCTCCGCTTCCGTCAGCAGCCCGCGTTCCAGCACCACTTCACGTACGCTCTTGCCGGTTTCAGCACAGATTTTGCCGACGATATCGCCGTTGTGGTGGCCGATGAACGGGTTCAGGTAGGTGACGATACCGATGGAGTTGTAGACGTAGCTCTCGCACACCGCTTTGTTGGCGGTGATGCCGTCGACGCATTTTTCCAGCAGGTTGTAGCAAGCGTTAGTCAGGATGTGGATAGACTCAAACATCGCCTGGCCAATCACCGGCTCCATCACGTTTAGCTGCAGCTGACCGGCTTCGGATGCCATGGTGACGGTGGTGTCATTACCAATCACTTTAAAGCAGACCTGGTTTACCACTTCCGGCACGACCGGGTTCACTTTGGCTGGCATGATGGAAGAGCCTGCCTGCAGTTCCGGCAGGTTGATTTCGTTTAAGCCAGCGCGTGGGCCGGAGGAGAGCAGGCGAAGGTCATTACAGATCTTCGACATTTTCACCGCCAGGCGTTTCAGCGAGCTGTGTACCATCACGTATGCGCCGCAGTCGGAGGTGGCTTCAATCAGGTCTTCTGCCGGCACGACCGCCAGGTTGCTGACTTCTGCCAGCTTCTGCACGGCTAATTGCTGGTAGCCATCAGGGGTGTTCAGACGCGTACCGATTGCGGTCGCGCCGAGGTTCACTTCCAGCAGCAGTTCTGCGGTACGCAGCAGGTTTTTGGTTTCTTCATGCAGCAGTACGCTGAAAGCGTGGAATTCCTGGCCCAGCGTCATCGGCACGGCATCCTGAAGCTGGGTACGACCCATTTTCAGAACGTCCTGGAATTCGTCGGCTTTACGCTGGAAGCCTTCACCCAACTGGTGAATGGCATCAATCAGCTTAACGATAGAGGTGTACACCGCGATGCGGAAACCGGTTGGGTAAGCGTCGTTGGTGGACTGGCATTTGTTGACGTGGTCGTTAGGGTTCAGGAACTGGTATTCACCTTTCTGATGGCCCATCAGTTCAAGACCAATGTTCGCCAGCACTTCGTTGGTGTTCATGTTGACGGAGGTGCCTGCACCGCCCTGGTAAACGTCAACCGGGAACTGGTCCATGCATTTGCCGTTATTCAGAACTTCATCACATGCAGCAATGATGGCATTCGCAACGCCTTTCGGAATGGTTTGCAGCTCTTTGTTGGCCATCGCCGCCGCTTTCTTCACCATCACCATCCCACGAACGAACTCTGGGATGTCGCTGATTTTACTGTTACTAATGTAAAAGTTTTCAATCGCTCTCAGAGTATGAACGCCGTAGTAAGCGTCAGCAGGAACTTCCCTGGTACCCAACAGATCTTCTTCGATACGAATGTTGTTTAGCATGTGAACCTTCTTTTTGCGAGCTGCCAATGATTACACCAAATACGCAGGATTTTTGGGGTCATGCGCTTTTCTGACCGCAGATTATTTCCTTGTTCGGCCCAGTGTCCATGATCATATGCTGATAATAGCGGATTGCAGTTATCTGGATCACTTATTATCAGGCGCGAAGCATAAGAATTATTGATTTGTGAAATGAGTCACCGCTTGACGATTGTTGACAAAAATATCAAACCCCACTGATTGAAAAATGGTGAAAAACCACCATTTAGATCTCATGCTGCGAATGATGAATCGCCGCAGGCGCGTGATACGCGCTCTATACCTCACAGGAGATGCCAGTGCGCTGGATACCGTTAGTTGCCATATTTCTCTATGTTTACATTGAGATCTCAATTTTTATCCAGGTCGCCCATGTGTTTGGCGTCCTGCTGACGTTAATTTTAGTCATCTTTACTTCGGTTATTGGGATGTCTTTGGTGCGTAACCAGGGCTTCAAAAATCTGATGCTGATGCAGGAAAAAATGCAGGCGGGTGAAAGCCCGGCGGTGGAGATGGTCAAAAGCGTTTCGCTGATCCTCGCCGGTTTACTGCTGCTGCTGCCAGGATTCTTTACCGATTTCCTCGGACTGGTGCTGCTATTACCGCCGGTACAGAAGCATTTAACCGTCAAGTTGATGCCATACCTGCACTTTAATCGGATGCCGGGTGGCGGTTTCGCTGGCGGCACGACGAGCGGTCAGACCTTCGATGGTGAGTATCAGCGTAAGGACGAGCGTCCAGACCAGATCGATCATAAAGACGATCACCGCCCGTAATAATATGTAGACTAGCCTGTAGGCCTGATAAGCGCAGCGCCATCAGGCGTTGCAAAGTAGAATGCCGGATGGCGGCGTAAACGCCTTATCCGGCCTACAACGGTACTAGCAACGCCAGGAATTAAGCCGGATGCGTATCCGGCTTAATGATTTTGCGCTTAGGCAGCAGCCACCACAGCGCCGCCAGCATCACCACCGCATACAGACTCTTCCATCCCACCATCGCCAGCAGCAGCACACACAGCGCCACGCCAATCATCGAGAGCACGCGAAAACGCCCTGAAAGCAGCTTGCAGCCTGCCAGCATGCACAGCAGATAAATCATAATAAAGATGCCGTTGGCGTAGATGATTAGCGCATCAAGATTGATGTTGAGCCAATAGCTCGCCAGCGTACTCACCATGCAACAGCCGATCACCACGCTCAGCGCATTACGCGGCACGCGGTTGGGTGACAGGCGAGCGAGATAGCTGGTGGGCTTATATTGCGCCTGTGACCACACCAGCCGGGCAAAGCTCTGAATATAGATATTGAGGCTGGCAAAGCAGGCGAGAAAACCAATCACGCTCGCCACCCACAGCGCCTTCACGCCGAACAGTTGCACCACGATAGTCGGCAGTGACGCGGCGGCGGTATTGGCCGCGCCGTAGGCATGAAAACGCAGCACCAGTACTGTACAGGCCCAGTACACCACGCCCGCCAGCAGCAGGCCGATAATCAGCGCGCGGGGGAAATCCCGCTCTGGATGGCGGAACTCTGAGGCCATATGGGCAAAGGCTTCAAGGCCGACAAAGCACCAGAACATCACCGATAGCGCGGCAAACAGCTGGGAGCGGTCTACCTCTGCGAGGGCCGGGAAGGGAATATCGTTAACCGTGATATCGCCGTAGAACCACATTGCCGCCAATAGCGCGACGATCATTATCGCAACCAGCGTTTGAATATTGGCGCTGGAGCTGGCGCCGCGTGAACCGAGCCACCAGATGATGGCGAGCGTGGCCACTTCCGCCAGCAGCAGTTGCCAGCCGTGCCAGCCAAACAGCGCCTGGGTGAAACCGGAGGCAATGTGCAGCGCGGCAGGCAGCCCTACGGGGATCACCGAGAGAAACAGCCAGCCGGTCACGCGAGCTAAGCGTGGGCCAAAGGCCATCTCAACAAAGTGCGCCACGCCGCCCGCGCTGGGAAAATGACGTCCGAGCAGGGCGAACACGATCGCCACCGGAAACACCAGTACAATCAAGGCAGGCCATGCCCACAGGCTGGTATTACCTGCCACCAACGCGCCCAGCGCCGGGACGGCAAAGACGCCGGTGCCGAGCAGCGACGTTGATAATAGTCCGATCCCCTGAGCTAGCCCTAGCTCCTGTTTTAGTCCTGCCATGCCCCTCTTCCCTACCTGTGCAAAGAGCGCAATTTTACCATTTCGTCGCCGCCTCATTGTGCTGTAGTCGGCCGGTATTTCAGCGATTTATCGTGATTACGCCGCAGGAAAAAAATTTTTTTAAGTTTCCCCCTTGAAGGGGAAGAGAACACCCCCATCTCTCAGGCACTAGTCGGAAAACCGTGTTCGGCCCGGCGTCATCCATAACTGATAATGACTTTCTCAAAGGAGAGCTATCAATGAGTATTCGTCCGCTACATGATCGTGTGATCGTCAAACGTAAAGAAGTTGAAACCAAATCTGCTGGCGGCATCGTTCTGACCGGTTCTGCGGCAGCTAAATCAACGCGTGGCGAAATCATCGCTGTCGGTAAGGGCCGCATCCTGGAAAACGGAACCGTGCAGCCGCTGGACGTTAAAGTTGGTGACATCGTAATTTTCAACGACGGCTACGGCGTGAAATCTGAGAAGATCGACAATGAAGAAGTGTTGATCATGTCTGAAAGCGACATCCTGGCAATTGTTGAAGCGTAAGTAACGCGCGAACGAATTTGAGGAATAGAAGAAATGGCAGCTAAAGACGTAAAATTTGGTAACGACGCTCGTGTGAAAATGCTGCGCGGCGTTAACGTACTGGCAGACGCAGTAAAAGTAACCCTGGGCCCTAAAGGCCGTAACGTAGTTCTGGACAAATCTTTCGGTGCGCCAACCATCACTAAAGATGGCGTATCTGTAGCACGTGAAATCGAACTGGAAGACAAGTTCGAAAACATGGGCGCGCAGATGGTGAAAGAAGTTGCCTCTAAAGCGAACGACGCGGCAGGCGACGGTACCACCACTGCAACCGTACTGGCTCAGGCTATCATCACTGAAGGTCTGAAAGCCGTTGCTGCGGGTATGAACCCAATGGATCTGAAGCGTGGTATCGACAAAGCAGTATCTTCTGCCGTTGAAGAACTGAAAGCGCTGTCCGTACCGTGCTCTGACTCTAAAGCTATTGCTCAGGTTGGTACTATCTCCGCTAACTCCGACGAAACCGTAGGTAAACTGATCGCTGAAGCGATGGATAAAGTCGGTAAAGAAGGCGTGATCACCGTTGAAGACGGTACCGGTCTGGAAGACGAACTGGACGTGGTTGAAGGTATGCAGTTCGATCGTGGCTACCTGTCTCCATACTTCATCAACAAGCCAGAAACTGGCGCTGTTGAGCTGGAAAGCCCATTCATCCTGCTGGCTGACAAAAAAATCTCCAACATCCGCGAAATGCTGCCAGTTCTGGAAGCCGTTGCGAAAGCAGGCAAACCACTGCTGATCATCGCTGAAGATGTTGAAGGCGAAGCGCTGGCGACCCTGGTGGTTAACACCATGCGTGGCATCGTGAAAGTGGCTGCGGTTAAAGCACCAGGCTTCGGCGACCGTCGTAAAGCTATGCTGCAGGACATCGCAACCCTGACCGGCGGTACCGTTATCTCTGAAGAGATCGGTATGGAGCTGGAAAAAGCGACCCTGGAAGATATGGGCCAGGCAAAACGCGTTGTGATCAACAAAGACACCACCACCATCATCGATGGCGTGGGTGAAGAAGCGGCGATTCAGGGCCGTGTTGCTCAGATCCGTAAGCAGATTGAAGAAGCAACTTCTGACTACGACCGTGAAAAACTGCAGGAACGCGTAGCGAAACTGGCTGGCGGCGTTGCGGTAATCAAAGTCGGTGCAGCTACCGAAGTTGAAATGAAAGAGAAAAAAGCACGCGTTGACGATGCCCTGCACGCGACCCGTGCTGCGGTAGAAGAAGGCGTGGTTGCCGGTGGTGGTGTTGCGCTGATTCGCGTAGCAAGCAAACTGGGCGATCTGCGTGGTCACAACGAAGACCAGAACGTGGGTATCAAAGTTGCGCTGCGCGCAATGGAAGCTCCACTGCGTCAGATCGTGCTGAACTGCGGCGAAGAACCTTCAGTTGTTGCTAACACCGTGAAAGCGGGCGACGGTAACTACGGTTACAACGCAGCAACCGAAGAATACGGCAACATGATCGACATGGGTATCCTGGACCCAACTAAAGTGACCCGTTCTGCTCTGCAGTACGCCGCTTCTGTTGCGGGTCTGATGATCACCACCGAGTGCATGGTGACCGACCTGCCTAAAGGCGATGCTCCTGACTTAGGCGCAGCTGGCGGCATGGGCGGCATGGGTGGTATGGGCGGCATGATGTAATCATGCGCTATATCCCATAGCCAAAAGAAACCCCCGAACAGAAATGTTCGGGGGTTTTGCTTTTTAGCGGCAAATGCGGCAGTTACTCAAAGGTGCCTTTCACAATAGCCTTACCGTCGCACACCATCTGTCGGCCTTTCGCCCAGACCTCACGAATGTTCAGCTCCGCATCCAGTACCAGGAAATCAGCATCACAACCTGGTGCCAGTCGCCCTTTATGGGCAAATCCGAGAAATTCAGCGACATTGCGGGTCAGCGGAAGAAGCGCCTCTTCCAGCGGCAGATGATGCTCAAACACGAGCTGTTGCAGCGTGTTAAGCAGAGATTCAAACCCCGCCACGCCGATCCCGGTCAGATTACCGTGGGCATCGAAATGCGGCTGGCTGCCGTTACCATCGGAACTGAGCGTCACCCGCGAGAACGGTACGTTGCCTTCGCGGGCTATCATAATGGCGCGGGCGGGATCGATAGGCGCATCAATGCTGCTGGTGATGTCGATGTAGCCGCCTTCACGCGCAAAGCGCAGGGCCGCGGTGAACAGTGATTCAGCACGGTTAACATGCGTCGGGAGGAGTTTTGTGATGGGCACATCGCAACGTCTCAGAATGTCGTAAATCGGCTCTAGTTCGCGCGGGCTGCTTCCCATATGGAATACAGATATACCGGCTTTTGCGCCGAGCAGACCGGCAACGCGCGATTGTGCGGCCATATTTGCGAGCTGGGCGGCGTCGGGTGCGGAAGAGCGGTGATCGGAGATGGCGCATTTCACGCCGATAATTTTATCGATAAAGGCGATGTCTTTTTCGATACTGCCGGTAATCGTCGGCGACGGCAGGCCGTAGGCGCCGGTCAACATCCAGGCGCTGATCCCTTCATGCTCAAGGGCGCGGGTTTTTGCCAGCAGTGATTCAGGGTGGCGGGTGATGCCATCAGTCCCCAGTAAACCGACCACCGACGTGACGCCTGCCGTTACCAGCTTTGAGAGCTGAACTTCCGGTGTCCGTGTGTGTGGGCCCGCCTCACCGCCACCGCCAATCAAATGCACATGCTGATCGAAAAAACCGGGGCACACGGTCGCGCCTGCAAGCGAGCTAACCTGACATCCCGGCAGCGTAAAGTCAGCGCCAGCCGGTGCTGTGGCGATAATTTTTCCGCCGGCGACCAGCAGATCGCAGAGCCCCAGGTCGTCAGGCGTATAGAGGTGGGCATCGCGAAATAAACGCGGCTCCAGCAAAGATACGTTCATCATGATTCCTCAGAAAAGTAGTTGCATCACCCAAAGAGAGAGCAGGGCGTTAACGATACAGACAGTGATAATGTACGGATAGTACTTAGGGTTGACCCCGGCGGTGCCGAGGCAACGGCCGGTGTTTTGTACCGGATTGCCTATCAGATAAATGGCGGGCAGAAGCACGGTGGCATCGTGGCCGCTAATCGTCCCGGCGACCACAAGACTTGCACAAACGCCGACGCCACCGCCCATGCTCATCACCGAGGCGAGTAACACCGTCGCGGCAACGCCCGGTAATCCCCACAGCGCCATAATCGGTTCGCAGACTTTTCCCACGATGTCCAAAAGCCCGGTCACTTTGAGCGCCTGAATAATGACAAAGGCCATGACGACGTTTGGCAACAGGCTGGTGGTGGCGATGGTAAATCCGCGGCGCGCGCCATCGATAAAGAGATCCATGATGTTTTTACGCGGTAGGGTTGTCATGCTTGACCTCCTTGTGACTGCGCTTTTCAAGCTGAGCGATCCACAGGCGTAAAATGTTAGCGCCAATAAATTTAAACAGCAGAATCACCACCAGCGGCGTGATAACCGGTACGGTAAGCACGGCAAACAGCGCGGCGCCAGAGGAAAAATAATTGGTGATGATAGCGCTGCCGCTGGTCTGGAATGTGGCAAAAATGGCGCGCTCTTTGTCGCTGATGACCCCTTCATCGGCCAGTTCTTTGGTCATCCCTGCGGCGGCATCGGTGTTTTGCAGATTGGCAATCAGCGCCAGCGAGCAAACGCCTGGGATGCCCAGTAAAGGGCGCAGTATTGGCGTCATCAACTGCTGGGCCGCGCGTAGGCCGCCCAGCCCTTCGGTGACGGAAATAATGCCCAACGACAAAATGACCGACGGCGCCAGTTCAAGGGCAAACAAGAAGCCATCTTTGGCCCCCGTCCCGCCCACGCCGCGAAAAGAGACCGCCTTTTCGCCGACGGCGTTAATCTGGCCAAAGCTGCCGTTAAGCACCGTAAAATCGAATACGCGCCACCACTGCGTGCTGTTAGCGAAGAAGCCTGAGAAAAAAATAATGGTCAGTACAAAAACGAAATAACCTACCCATGTCACTTTTTCCTCTGTTCCCGAGGATGTTTTGCTCATGTTGTGTCCTTAGTGTTGAGTGCAAAATAAAAGCGTTGTACTGGCTTACACTAAAACCATAAGGTGCCAAAAGACGACATGTTGAGCGTATTATCGGAATACATTTAGGGGCATTTGATTTCGTGCAGTGATGTGCAAGGTGCGTTGCAGAAATGCATGAGGATTTTTCTTTTGTTCATCTTTTTAGTATAAGGTTTAAACGCGGACGACATGCGTCCAGCTTATTGATTATGGGGAACAACATGCAGGTGAAATATTTAGCAGGGATTGTCGGCGCGGCGTTGCTGTTAGCAGGCTGTAGCTCTTCAACGGAGCTGACCGCTGGCGGCCAGAATGTTCGCTTTGTGGAAGATAAGCCGGGCGCGGAGTGTCAACTGTTGGGCGCGGCAACCGGTAAGCAGGGTAACTGGCTTTCAGGTCAGCAGGGCGCTGAAGGCGGCTCAATGCGTAGTGCGGCGAATGCGTTGCGTAACCACGCAGCGGAACTGGGCGGTAACGTGATTTACGGTGTGAGCAGCCCAACGCAAGGCATGTTATCCAGCTTCATTCCAACCGACAGTGAAATGAACGGCCAGGTCTATAAGTGCCCGAATTGATGTCTTTATAGCCCCCGGCGTTTTACCGGGGGCTGTCACAATCACGCCGTCGTCTTTTGAGCGTTTTGTTGCAGCTGATAGAGCGCCTGCATACAGGCATTCGCGCTGAACGTTTTGTTCTTATCAGAAGATAGCGTTCTGACCAGCACCTGGCTCGGTATGCCCGTAAGCTTATTCAGGCGAGGGCTGACGTCCAGCAAGCGGCGAGAAATCCCCTCCACCTCTTTCGTCCCGGGCTTACTGCGAGTTTTAATGACCGTCCCACAGAACTGCTCTTTGCCGTCTGCATCTTTGTAGCGATACAGCACCGCCAGGTGATGGACAAACAGGTTACGCTTCCAGGCCGGATGGTCATAAGAGTCATATTCCAGATTGCCCCCATCGCGGTAGTCCACGTCGTACAGCGGTAAGAAATCAAGAATTGAGGAGATGCGCACGGCAAGTTCGCGCATATCGGCGTTGTTGATGGCGTGAATGATTACGGTAATCAGCAGCTCAATCTGGAGCAGATCGACCGTGAGCTCCACGGTTTTGCCTGACTGTAAATTCAGCGCAAAGGTCATGGTGTTCTCATCGTGCTGCAATAGCGCGAGAGTATTGACCCGCATGTTCACATCCGCGTGTTCCAGCTCTTCGCGTGAAATCGTCGGGATATTCTGGTGCATTTTCTGCACGGCTTTATCGCGCTGCTTTTCATAGCGGCTGCGATCTTCTGCACTGAGCGATGGAATTTGTGAGATACGAAATTCCAGTGCGGTAAGCAGGTCTTTTAGCACCAGCGTCGGAAGGAAAAAAAGCGACTCTTTGCTGCGCGGAGCTTTGATTTTCAACGCAAGCGCGATGAAATTTTTATCCTGGCGGATAACGCCCGCATTAATACCCATGATTGTGATAGCCAAACGGTTCTCCTTAACCATTTTTGAGTTAAATATAAATCTTTAACTTATTGATCTGGTTTATTTTTATGACAGTATTGAGAAGGTTAAAATAGCACAGACCACTATGAAGTCCAGAGAATATATACAGGCCGAAGCCTGTATATAGATGGGGAACTTAACGCTGACGTAGATTGAGATCCAACGGGGTTTTACTCGGCTCGCCGCCGATTTCCCGCGCAAGCTTCGGCACCATATAGCCCGACACCAGAGTCAGAAGTTCACGCATAATCTCACGCGCCTCTTCATCGCTCACGAGGAAATGCGCCGCACCTTGAACTTTATCCAGCACATGCAGGTAATAGGGCATCACGCCCGCGTCAAACAGAGCGTTGCTGAGGTTCGCCAGGGTTTGCGCATTATCATTCACCCCGCGCAACAGTACGCTTTGATTAAGTAGCGTGACACCGGCTTTGCGAAGGTTTGCCATGGCCGCGCAGAATGCATCGTCAATTTCATTGGCGTGGTTGATATGGTTCACCAGCAGTATTTGCAGCGATGAACGCGCAAAGCGCTCGACCAGCGCGTCGGTGATGCGCGCGGGGATCACAATCGGTAAACGGCTGTGAATACGCAGGCGCTTAATGTGTGGAATGGCCTCAAGCTGGCCTATCAGCCAGTCCAGCTCATGATCTTTGGCCATAAGCGGGTCGCCGCCGGAGAAGATGATTTCGTCCAGCTCAGGATGCGCGCTCACGTAGTCTAACGCGGCCTGCCAGTTGCGTTTATTGCCCTGATTGTCGGCATACGGGAAGTGACGACGGAAGCAATAGCGGCAGTTCACCGCACAGCCACCTTTGACCAGCAGCAGGGCGCGGTTGCGGTACTTATGCAGGAGGCCGGGCACTACGCTGTGCTGTTCTTCCAGCGGGTCGGTGGAAAAACCGGGCGCGGCGATAAACTCCTCTTGCGAGGTCAGGACCTGGCGCAAAAGCGGATCGTTGGGATTGCCTTTTTCCATTCGTGCGATAAATGCACGCGGAACGCGCAGAGCGAAAAGACGCTTCGCGTCTCGTCCTGCGAGCAAATTTTCATCAGCGTCTATATTCAGAAGACGTAATAGTTCATCCGGATCGGTGAGAACATCGGCAAGTTGCATCAACCAATCTTCTCTGGATGGGGTATTTAGGGTTACAATATGCGCCATTTTGTGGCTTAGCTACCATTTAACAATTTCAGAGGGCCTTATGGCGACTTACTATAGCAACGATTTTCGTGCTGGTCTTAAAATCATGATGGACGGCGAACCGTACGCGGTTGAAGCCAGTGAATTCGTTAAACCGGGTAAAGGTCAGGCATTCGCACGCGTTAAGCTGCGCCGCCTGCTGACCGGTACTCGCGTTGAGAAAACCTTCAAGTCTACCGACTCCGCTGAAGGCGCAGACGTTGCCGACATGAACCTGACCTTCCTGTACAGCGACGGTGAATTCTGGCACTTCATGAACAACGAAACCTTCGAGCAGCTGGCTGCCGATGAGAAAGCGGTTGGCGATAACGCAAAATGGCTGCTGGATCAGGCTGAGTGCATCGTGACCCTGTGGAACGGCCAGCCTATCGCGGTAACCCCACCGAACTTCGTGGAACTGGAAATCGTTGAAACCGATCCAGGCCTGAAAGGCGATACCGCAGGTACCGGCGGTAAACCAGCTACCCTGAGCACCGGCGCCGTGGTTAAAGTGCCACTGTTCGTACAGATTGGCGAAGTGATCAAAGTCGATACTCGCTCTGGCGAATACGTCTCACGCGTTAAGTAATGCGATCAGACGCAGCAACGCTGTTGTTGCGTCGATCTCTTGCGGGCAAGGACGATGAAACCCACCGTAAAAATTTTTCTCCTGCTGCTCCTGAGCGGCACTCTCCTCACAGGCTGTAACACCGCGCGTGGCGTAGGTGAAGACATTCAGAGCCTGGGACACGCTATTTCCCACGCGGTAAGTTAATTCCATTTTTCTTAAAAAACGCATACATCCCAGCATCCTGCGCGAAATTGTCTATGCTTATAAAGCTTCATAACAAAAAAACTGACACAAAGGATGATATTATGGTGAAAAAAGCGATCGCCTCACTTTTTACGGTACTGGTACTCTCCTCTGTTTTAACCGCCTGCAACACCACTCGTGGCGTAGGTGAGGATATTTCGGATGGCGGTAGCGCGATTTCCGGCGCGGCAACCAAAGCGCAGAACTAAAGATGTGATGGCGGTACAACATCGCGTTGTACCGTCGTTTTACTAAACCCAATTCCAACAACCTTACGGGACGACCCGTAAGCGTATCGCAACCGGGGACGGCCCCATTTTCTGGAGCCTTTTATGCCTTGGTTAATTCTATTTGTTGCAGGTCTTCTCGAAGTCGTCTGGGCCGTTGGCCTTAAATATACTCATGGATTCAGCCGTCTGGTGCCAAGCGTGATTACCGTTGCGGCGATGGTGGTCAGTATGGCTATGCTGTCGTGGGCGATGAAAAGTTTGCCTGTCGGCACGGCCTATGCGGTGTGGACGGGGATTGGCGCGGTTGGCGCGGCGATAACCGGTATCTTGCTGTTAGGTGAGTCGGCAAGCCCCATGCGTATTGCCAGTCTGGCGCTTATCGTGCTGGGCATTATTGGTTTGAAAATGAGCGCACATTAATAATTTGCCGGGCGGTGTAACTCCCGCCCGGCGAACGGTTATTGCAGCGCGCTCAGAATACGATAAGCCGCTTCCACGCGAGCGGGGTTGGGATAGCTTTTGTTGGCGAGCATCACGATGCCAAGCTGTTTTTCAGGGATAAACGCCACGTAGCTGCCAAAGCCCCCGGTAGACCCGGTTTTATGGACCCACGATGCTTTGAGCAACGGGGCCGGTGGGTTGATTTCGGTTGCCGGTAATGCTGCCAGTGCGACCTTATTATCACTCCCGTTGACCAGCGTTTTAGCATCGACCGGCCAGTTGAGCATCTCCCAGCCCAGTCCCTGATACATTGAGCCTATATGCCAGTAGCGAGACTGCGCAAGTGCAATACCCTGCTTTAGCGACGCATCCTGCACGGTGTCCGGCGTCATGTTCGCCATCACCCAGCTCGCCATATCCTCAACGTTGGTTTTTACGCCATAGGCCTCGGCATCCAGCATGCCCGGCGAAACGTGGACGGCCTTACCGTCGCGGTAGCCCCAGGCATAGTGCGGAGCTTGTTCTGCCGGAACGTTAATCCAGGTATGGGCCAGTTTCAGCGGTTTAAAGACACGCGCCATCATCGCTTGTTCAAAGCTCATGCCGGAAGGCTTAACCGCCAGCGCACCAAACAGACCGATGCTGGAATTAGCGTAAAGACGCGTGGTGCCGGGGCGATACTGCGGCTGCCAGGTCTGGTAGAAGTGCAGCAGGGAGGCGCTATCGGTGACCTCGTCGGGCACCTGTAACGGTAGGCCCCCTGCGGTGTAGGTGGCTAAATCCAGCATGCGGATACCCTGCCACTGTTTGCCGGTGAGCTCAGGCCAATACTTTACCGCCGGATCGCTTAGGGCAATTTCGCCACGAGCAATAGCGTCACCGCCCAGCACGCCGGTGAAGGTTTTACTAATAGAACCTAGCTCGAACAGCGTTTGTGGTGTGACCGGCTTATTGGCGGCGATATTCGCTTTGCCGAAGGTGAAATAGTGCGGTTTGCCCTCATAAATGACCGCGACCGCCATGCCCGGGACGGCCTGGGTTTTCAGCAACGGCGTGATGGTATGTTCTACCACGTCAGCCAGCTGTTTTTCTGACATTGGGGCGGCAAGCGTGGTGCAAGAGACGCCGAGCAGCAGGGCACAGCAAAGGGATTTTTTCATCATCAGTTATCTTCCGTAATCGCAGGTCAGTAATATGTCCGGGCCCTTCAGACGAGCGTAGTTTGGGGGATTTGACTGTGCCTGACAAACGGTTAAATTTAGCATGAGCTGTAACTTTTTCTAACGGACGGGCCTATGACGCGCAGCTATATCCCTCTCAATTCGCTTCGGGCTTTTGAAGCCGCCGCCAGGCATCTGAGTTTTACGCAAGCCGCGATTGAGCTCAACGTGACGCATTCAGCCATCAGCCAACAGGTGAAGGCGCTGGAGCAGCATCTGAACTGCCAGCTTTTTGTGCGGGTGTCCCGCGGCCTGATGTTGACGACGGAGGGCGAAAATCTGCTGCCGGTGCTAAACGAATCTTTTGATCGCATCGCCGGGATGCTGGACCGCTTTGCCAGCCATCGCGCCCAGGAGAAGCTGAAAGTGGGCGTCGTCGGCACCTTTGCCACCGGTTGCCTCTTCCCACTGCTTGACGATTTTCATCGCCATTACCCGCATATTGACCTGCAACTGTCGACCCACAATAACCGCGTCGATCCTGCGGCCGAAGGGCTGGATTACACTATCCGCTATGGCGGCGGGGCCTGGCACGGCACGGACGCGATATTTCTGTGTCATGCGCCACTGGCGCCGCTGTGCTCACCGGAAATTGCCGTTCACCTGCACTCGCCAGCCGATATGCTGAAATTTACCCTCCTGCGCTCCTACCGGCGCGATGAATGGACGGCATGGATGCAGGCGGCGGGAGAGTTGCCGCCGTCACCCACCCATCGGGTGATGGTGTTCGATTCATCAGTGACCATGCTGGAAGCGGCACAGGCAGGGGCAGGGATTGCGATGGCTCCCGTTGGTATGTTTAGCCACTTGCTCAACAGCGAGCGCATTGTTCAGCCGTTTACCACGCAGATTGATTTGGGGAGCTACTGGCTCACCCGGCTCCAGTCACGCACAGAAACGCCTGCTATGGGCGATTTTGCCCGGTGGCTAGTGGGGAAGATGCGGAAATAACAGGCCCGCCGGATGGCGGGCCTGAGGGCTTAGATAGTGACCACGGCAATCAATGTGACGACCGTCAGAATAGTCGCCAGACCGTAGAACACCCATTTGCCGCTTGGCACGTGGATTTTCAGGTCGTGCATCGCATGGTGAATACGGTGAAGGCCGCACCACAGCGGCAGGACGACCATCAGGAACAGGAACACGCGGCCGATAAAGCTGCTGGCAAAGGCTAGCACGCGCTCATAGCTCAGCGCATCGCCCGGGAATAGCCCCAGCGGAAGCAGAATGCCAACCAGCAGGATAATCACCGGCGCAATGATGGCGCTCCACATGCCGCCTGCGCCAAACAGGCCCCAGAAGACCGGCTCGTCAGAACGTTTTGGATTTGGATTGATCACAATAGTCTCCTTACCAGAACAGCGCGACAAACAAAATGACCACGGTGACGATAGCCGTCACCACCCACAGCCCTTTAATCACCGGCTCTGGCCCCATTTTCTCGCTTTTTACGATGATGTTCGCGGCTTTTGGCGCCAGTTCAAACCAGGTTTTGGTATGAAGTAGGGCCGCAGCGAGCACGATCAGGTTCAAAATGACGATAATAGGATTTTGCAGGAAGCCGACAAAATTAGCCCAGGTTTCCGGGCCGTGCTTGAGGGCGAAGATCCCATACATCAGTTCAAGGCTGAACCAGACCGCTGGCACCGCCGTCCCTTCACGCAGCATATAGAAGCGATAAAACGGCAGATTTTTCCACCAGGTAGACGGCATCGGCCGTACATAGGGTTTGCGTTTAGTCGTCATCATGCACTCCTTAGCGTGGTTTCAGGGTGGCGATAAGAAAGTCTTTCGAGCTTTCCACTTTGCTCTGCTGAATAGCGGCGGCGGGATCGACGTGTTTTGGGCACACTTCGGAGCAGTAGCCGACAAAGGTGCAGGTCCATACGCCATTCTGGCCGTTAAGCTGCGCCATACGTTCTTTCTTACCGTGGTCGCGGCTGTCTTCGTTGTAGCGGTGCGCAAGCGTTATGGCCGCCGGGCCGATGAACTCAGGGTTCAGACCAAACTGTGGGCAGGCCGCATAGCACAGACCGCAGTTGATGCAGCCGGAGAACTGATGGTATTTCGCCATCTGCGCCGGGGTTTGCGTGTTCGGCCCCTGATCCGGCGTGCGCGGGTTGCCGATGATATACGGCTTAATCGCTTCCAGACTCTCGATAAAGTGGGTCATATCGACCACCAGATCGCGTTCGATCGGGAAGTTAGCCAGCGCTTCCACCTTCAGACCTTTGGTGTATTCGCGCAGGAAGGTTTTACAGGCCAGCTTCGGCACCTTGTTGACCATCATGCCGCAGGAGCCACAGATAGCCATACGGCAAGACCAGCGGTAGCTCAGGTCTGGTGCGAGATTGTCTTTGATGTAGCCCAGCGCATCGAGCAGTGACGTCTGCTCATCGTACGGCACTTCATAGAAGGCGCTGTGCGGTGCGCTGTCTACTTCCGGGTTGTAGCGCACAATCTCAATTTTGATAGTTTGCATCTCAGCCATTCGCCTTCTCCTTCTTATCGGCCGCTTCGGCTTCAGCACCGTAGACGCGTTTGGCCGGTGGCAGGGTGGTGATCTTCACATCGCTGTAGTCGAGGCGGGTGGTGCCGTCGGCGTCGCGGAAGGCGAGGGTATGCTTGAGGAAGTTAACGTCATCACGCTCGGTACAGCCTTCGTCCAGACGCTGATGTGCGCCGCGCGACTCTTTACGCGCCATCGCGGAGTGCGCCATACATTCGGCAACGTTCAGCCCGTGGCCCAGCTCAATGGTATAAAGCAGGTCGGTGTTGAACACGCTGGAAGTGTCGGTCACGCGCACGCGCTTGAAGCGCTCTTGCAGTTCGGCCAGCTTATCGATGGTTTTCTGCATCAGTTCCGGCGTACGGTAAATCCCGCAGCCTTCTTCCATCGACAGACCCATTTCGTCGCGGATCTTCGCCCAGTTTTCGTTGCCTTCCTGGTTCACGACGGCCTTCAGGCGATTTTCAATGTCGCTAACCTGTGCATCCAGCGCGCTGCCGTTGGCTTCACCGACCGTTGCGGCACGCGCCATTGCCTGCTCGCCCGCCATGCGGCCAAAGACGACCAGTTCTGCCAGCGAGTTGGAGCCCAGACGGTTTGCGCCGTGCAGCCCAACGGAAGAACATTCACCCACGGCGAACAGCCCTTTAATGCGGGTTTCGCAATGCTGGTCGGTTTCGATACCGCCCATCGTGTAGTGTGCGGTTGGACGTACCGGAATCGGCTCTTTCACCGGGTCGACGCCGACGTAGGCTTTCGCCAGTTCGCAGATAAACGGTAAACGTTCCAGCAGCTTTTTCTCGCCGAGGTGGCGCAGGTCAAGGTAAACCACGTCGCCGCGCGGCGTGGAGATGGTGTTGCCTTTACGCCATTCGTGCCAGAAGGCCTGAGAAACTTTGTCGCGCGGACCCAGCTCCATGTATTTATTCTTCGGCTGGCCGAGCGGGGTTTCTGGGCCCATGCCGTAATCCTGTAGATAACGGTAGCCATCTTTGTTGACCAGAATACCGCCTTCACCACGGCAGCCTTCAGTCATCAGAATGCCGGAACCCGGCAGGCCGGTTGGGTGATACTGGACAAACTCCATATCACGCAGCGGTACGCCGTGGCTTAACGCCATACCCATACCATCACCGGTGACGATGCCGCCGTTGGTGTTGTAGCGATAGACGCGACCCGCGCCGCCGGTCGCCATTACCACGGCGTTAGCGCGAATTTGCACCAGCGTGCCTTCCATCATATTCATCGCCACCAGGCCTCGGGCCTGACCGTCGTCGACCAGAATATCGAGGACGAAATGTTCATCAAAGCGTTGAATTTGCGGGAACTGAAGGGAGGTCTGGAACAGGGTGTGCAGTATGTGGAAGCCGGTTTTATCGGCGGCGAACCATGTACGCTCGATTTTCATGCCACCGAAGCGTCGGACGTTAACGCTACCGTCTGGACGACGGCTCCACGGGCAGCCCCATTGTTCGAGCTGGGTCATTTCGGTTGGGCAATGGTGGACGAAGTAATCGACAACATCCTGTTCGCAAAGCCAGTCGCCACCGGCGACGGTGTCGTGAAAATGGTATTCGAAGCTATCATGGTCCTGTGCGACGGCGGCGGAGCCACCTTCAGCGGCAACCGTGTGGCTGCGCATAGGATAAACTTTAGAGATCAACGCGATTTTGGCTTTTGGATTGGCCTGGGCTGCTGCGATAGCAGCACGTAATCCAGCGCCACCCGCACCTATAATGGCAAGATCGGCTTGAAAGGTTTGCACGACATTCCTCCAGATTATTGTTATTTCACAACACGCTACGCGGGGGATATCACATAGCCTGGCGTAAAAACGTTTCCACTGCTCCTTTATGGGTAAAGCAGTATACCCGTGAGGTCGTCAGGGAAATTTGACGTGTTCGATTTTTTTATCGTTATGTGCGCTTTATTTATCACTGTAGCTGATGAATTACGTTGTGGAATTACCTGGGAAAATCCTCTTTGCCGTAATGCGGGAAATGCTGGGCAAAATTTGTGTCATTTGATGCTTGAGGGTAGACTTCGTGCCCTTGTCTGAAATCGGAGAAAAAAACATGAGCGAGACGGCAACCTGGCAGCCGAGCGCATCCATCCCAAACCTGTTAAAACGCGCGGCGTTGATGGCGGAAATTCGTCGTTTCTTTGCTGACCGCGGTGTACTGGAGGTGGAGACGCCTTGTATGAGCCAGGCAACGGTGACTGACGTCCATTTAGTCCCGTTTGAGACTCGCTTTGTTGGCCCGGGGCACTCCCAGGGCATGAACCTGTATCTGATGACCAGCCCGGAATACCATATGAAGCGCCTGCTGGCGGCGGGCTGTGGCCCTGTGTTCCAGCTGTGCCGCAGCTTCCGTAATGAAGAGATGGGGCGTCACCACAATCCAGAATTCACCATGCTGGAGTGGTATCGTCCGCACTTCGACATGTATCGTCTGATAAACGAAGTTGATGATTTGCTGCAGCAGGTACTGGAAACGCAGCCAGCGGAAAGTCTCTCCTATCAGCAGGCGTTCCAGCGTCATCTGGAAATCGATCCGCTGTCAGCGGACAAAGCCCAGCTGCGTGAAGTGGCGGCAAAGCTTGATTTGAGCAACATCGCCGAGACGGAAGAAGACCGCGATACGCTTTTACAGCTGCTATTTGCGATGGGCGTAGAGCCGCACATCGGCAAAGACAAGCCGACGTTCGTTTATCACTTCCCGGCAAGCCAGGCGTCGCTTGCGCAGATTAGCGCGGAAGATCACCGTGTCGCTGAGCGTTTTGAGGTGTACTACAAAGGAATCGAGCTGGCGAATGGCTTCCATGAGCTGACCGATGCTCGCGAACAGCAGCAGCGCTTCGAGCAGGATAACCGCAAGCGCGTGGCGCGTGGCCTCCCGGCGCAGCCTATCGACCAGAACCTGTTAGATGCGCTGGCGGCGGGGCTGCCGGACTGTTCCGGCGTGGCGCTGGGCGTTGACCGCCTGGTGATGCTGGCGCTCGGTGCTGAACAACTGTCTGACGTACTGGCATTCAGTGTAGATCGGGCATAAGCCTGATTAAATACATTTCTGCAACATAAAATGGCGCTTAATGCGCCATTTTCTAGTTATTAATTTCAAAATTCCCTCTTATGGTCACAAGATTCGTCTGGCTATTTGCTATCATCCCGCCAGCAATTTCTCGCGTCGATTTTCCGCTGCTTTGCCTTTGCAAGCCTGCCGCGCGATGCCGCTCGATGTGTTAAAAACAGTCCAGAGTAAGGGATGGTCACATGACCCAATCAATAAAAAAGATGAGCCTTATTGGCCTCATCCTCATGATATTCACCTCAGTTTTTGGTTTTGCCAATAGCCCCTCAGCATTTTACCTGATGGGCTACAGCGCCATTACCTGGTATATATTTTCCGCACTTTTATTCTTTATTCCATTCGCTTTAATGATGGCTGAAATGGGATCGGCCTACCGCAAGGAAGAGGGCGGTATCTATTCGTGGATGAATAATAGCGTTGGCCCACGCTACGCATTTATTGGCACCTTTATGTGGTTCTCCTCCTACGTTATCTGGATGGTGAGCACCTCAGCGAAAGTGTGGGTGCCGTTCTCGACCTTCCTGTTTGGTGCAGACATGACGCAGCACTGGGGCGTTGCCGGGCTTGCCTCAACGCAGGTAGTGGGGCTGTTGGCCGTGGTGTGGATGATATTAGTGACCACCGTCGCGGCCAAAGGGATTAATAAAATCGCCCGTATTACCGCCGTTGGCGGTATTGCCGTAATGTGTCTGAATTTGGTTTTATTGTTCGTGAGCATTGCCATTTTGTTATTAAATGGCGGCCACTTTGCGCAGCCGATTAATTTCACCGCTTCGCCAAATCCGGGTTATCAGTCCGGGCTGGCGGTATTATCGTTCGTGGTATTTGCTATTTTCGCTTATGGCGGTATTGAAGCCGTCGGTGGTCTGGTGGACAAAACCGACAAACCGGAGAAGAACTTTGCGAAAGGAATTATCTTTGCGGCAATTGTTATTTCGATTGGTTATTCACTGGCCATATTCCTGTGGGGCGTGAGTACTAACTGGCAGCAAATTTTAAGCGACCATTCGGTTAACCTCGGCAACATTACCTACGTGCTGATGACCAGTCTGGGCACTACGCTTGGCAATGCGTTGCACCTGCCGCCTGACGTGGCCGCTACGGTCGGCGTATGGTTTGCTCGTATTACCGGGCTGTCGATGTTCCTTGCCTATACCGGCGCTTTCTTCACGTTAAGCTACTCGCCGCTGAAGGCGATTATTCAGGGTACGCCAAAGGCGTTGTGGCCGTCGTCGATGACCCGTCTCAACGAAAACGGTATGCCGTCGACGGCGATGTGGATGCAGTGTGCGCTGGTCAGTTTGTTCATTCTGCTGGTCTCTTTTGGCGGCGATACCGCTTCCGCGTTTTACAACAAGTTGACGCTAATGGCGAACGTCTCGATGACCTTACCGTATCTGTTCCTGGCGCTGGCCTTCCCGTTCTTTAAAGCCAAAATGGATCTCGAGCGTCCGTTCGTGATGTTTAAAACGAAGGCGTCTACGTGGCTTGCCACCACGGTCGTGGTGCTGGTGGTGACGTTCGCCAACATCTTTACCGTGATTCAGCCGGTGATTGATGCGGGCGACTGGAGCAGCGCGCTGTGGATGATGGGTGGACCGGTCTTCTTCTCGCTATTAGCGATGGCGATTTATGAGAACTACCATCGCCGCGTTAACCGTCAGCCGGAGCTGGTGGCGGAGTAACGTTGGATGCCGGAGGGTAGCTGGCAGAAAGGTAGCTCGGCCCAACAACTTGACGCCGGGAACTCCCCGGAGTCGCTGCTTGCGCACCTCGTCCGGGCGACAATTTAGGTAGGCCGGATAAGGCGAAGCCGCCATCCGGCAATCTGCATAGTAGTGCCTGATGGCGCGCAGCTTTCAGGCACTACCCGGTGCTTACAAACTTCCCGGCTGGCGAGTTCTCCCCGCCGACGTCAACGTATTCGCCGTTTTCTTCCCATTCAGGCTCTCCAGGCGCATCTGGAACGGTGGGAATGGCATATCGATACCGTGCTGACGGAAACCGGCCAGAATCAGCTGGTGCAGCTCATGGCGCAGCGGCATACGGTGTCCCATTTCGGCAGCGTAGATACGCAGTTCGAAAATCTGAATCCCCTGCTGTAAGTCGACGAGGAACGCTTCCGGCGCCGGGGTATCAATGACCAGCGAGCAGCGTTGTGCGGCGGTGAGCAGGATTTGCGCCACCTCTTCGCTGTTGGCGTCGGACGGCGCGGGAATGCTTAACACCACGCGGGTGACCGAATCCGACAGCGACCAGTTAATAAACTGCTCGGTGATAAAGGCCTTATTCGGCACGATAATCTCTTTGCGGTCCCAGTCGCTGATGGTGGTGGCGCGGGTATTAATTTTTGTCACGCTACCGGTCAAATCACGAATCGTCACCGTATCGCCGATACGAATCGGCTTTTCAAACAGGATAATCAAGCCGGAGATAAAGTTGGCGAATATCTCCTGTAAGCCAAAGCCCAACCCCACACCGAGGGCCGCGACCAGCCATTGTAGCTTCGCCCATTCAATCCCAATCATTGAGAATCCGACCAGGCCACCTATCAGCAGTAACAGATATTTGGTGATGGTGGTGATGGCATAGCCGGTGCCCGGCGTGAGCGACAGGTGTTGCAGGATGGCAAGCTCAAGCAGTGCCGGTAAGTTACGCACAAGCTGAGTGGTGATAATCAACACCAGAATGGCAATCAGCACCGCGCCGAGGGTAATCGGCTCAATGCTCTCCACGCCTTGTACGGTGGAAGTGACGTCCCACAGCGAAATGTTCTCAAGGAAGCCGAACGCCGAGTGAATTTCCGACCACAGGATAATGACCGACACCAGAGCAACCAGCATCAGGATTGACCGCACCAGGCGCAATGATTGTTCGCTGATCGTATCGAGATTCACCTCACTGACTTCCATCTCTGCCGCGCCCTCAAGGCTTGATGGATGCGGCTCCTCTTCGCCACGGGCACGGTGCGCCAGCATCTCAGCACGCTTATTCTTGGCGCGCTCAAACGCCAGACGGCGGCGCTGAATCAGCATCCAGCGGCGGATGACGTGATAAATCACCAGCAGCAGGAACCAGATGGCGACCGATGTTTCAAGGCGTGCCAGCAGCGCTTGTGAGGTGGCGAGATAACCGACGGCGGCGGCAAAAATGGCGACCAGCGGCGCGCCAATCATCAGGTTCCACAGCAGGCTGTTGACCCGATTATCCCCATTGCCCTCTTTATCGAGATACAGCGGTATCCCTGCGCGCTTAAGACTGAGCGTCACTATCGCTAACGCGCCGCAGATCAACATAAAGCACAGCCTGCCGAGCGACGCCGAGAATTCGCGGTCGTTGAGATTATCGAACATGATCAACGCCATAATCAGCGGCACGATAAGCCCGATGCTCATCAGGTAATAGCGCATGGCGCGGGCAACGCGATTTTGCGGCCAGCCGAAGTGCACGATAAACAGGCCGTTGGTGCGGGCAAAGGTGGCGCAGATCATCACCACCCACAGCAGCGGCACGGTGGCGGTGACGCCATCGCCTATCGCCACTGCCAGCGGGAAGGGCCAGGCCTCCTGAAGGCCGTATCCCAGCGTGGCCCATAACACTGGTAACGGGGATGCCACCAGTATCGACCAGAAAACGGTGCGCATGGTGAGCCAGAAGTGATCCTGGGTGACTTTGCCGACCCGCGCGCTGGAGCGCTCAAGGAAGCGCGTGAAGTGCTTACGCGAGCTAATGCTAAAACCGACCAACAGCAGTGCGGCAAATAGCGGCAGTAAGGTCTGGCGGCTGGTGAGCATCATCATGCTGGCCTTACCGAGCTGGCTGACGGTATCCAGCGAGATCAGACGACGCAGGTCTTGTACGATTTCCAGCGGCCAACTGAAGTCGATAGGGCGAACGTCGGAAGTCCAGAACAGATAGCGGTGCGTGGCCTCGTTAACCTCTTTCAAGGCATCTTCCAGCTGGCTGTTAGAGACTTTCAGCTTGGTTAATTCGAGGATCAGCGTATCGCCGCCTTGCAGCAGTGAATTCAACAATTCGCGCTGGGTACGCAGCTGCGCTTCAAGAATACGATTCTGCTCGCTGGTGAGCGGCTGGCCGTCAACCTGATTAATCTGCCGGAGCTGCGGCTGTTTATTCAGCAAATCTTCATAACGTAGACGATGGACGCGAAGTTGCGCCATTTCGGTGTCAAGTTGCTGAGGCTTCGGCATTTCAGGCAGACGTGAAACCTGGGCGCGTAGCGCCTCACCCAACAGATTCGAGGCGCCGAGCCACTGGGACTGTTCGCGGAGGGTGTTGAGCGCCTGACGCACCTGAAGGGTCTGATTGGTGGCTTGACGCTGCTGCGAGGCAACGAGATCCATACGTTGCGCCTGCTGATTCAGCGCCTGGGACAATTCACGGTTAATCTTAAACTGATTGACGATACCAACCGGCAGGTTCTCGCTGTTTTCTGCCAGCAGTTCGGTGCTCTCAAGCGCCCGTTCCGCTTCTTGCTGACGCTGGCTGTTCAACTGATTACGCAATGCCTGGAGATAGGCATCAAGCTGCTCACTCTGCTTTTGCGCCAGCTCTGAACGCATACGCGACAGCTCCTGGCGGTTATTAGCTGAAAGCTGCGCCAGCTCCAGCTCATCAACCAGCGCTTTAAGTTTACTGGACTCGGCTTGCAGACTGAGCGCCTGCGCTTGCGCCAGTGGGGTATTGCCCGGCGTCGCGCCGATACGGCGCTCAACGTCATTTAACTGGCGGCGGGCGTCGGTTTGTTGTTGAGGCAGTTGGTTAACGGAATCGGCAATATCGCGCGCGCGTTCCTGCTCCTGCTGGGCAATGCGGCTTTTTTCCAGCAGTTGGCTGCTAACCTGCAAAATCTCCTGGTTTAGCGCATCCGAACTCATCCCTTCTGGCGCAGAGCGAGGTTCATCGCGCAGGTTGTTCAACTGGTTGCGCAGCGTCTGGGAGAGTTTGGGGAAGTTGTCGATAACCTGCTGATACTGAGCGGCGCGCTCGAGGGAGCCTTTTTGCTCCTCAAGCGCGGTCAGTGCATTTTGTAATGCCTCTACGGTTTCAGGCTGAGCGGGCTTGGCCGCTTTCGCCTGTTCCAGTTCCTGGGCAATTTGTCGGGCGTTGGGGGCCGTCGCTGCGTACGCCCCCTGGCTGAGGCACCAGGCCATCAGTAACGTGATAATCAGGCGCACATCAAAACCCTTTTTCAGTGATTAACTTTGCTCTTTTTTATCGTCAGTCAGAGGAGCGGCCTTTGGCTCAACAACCACTTCTTCAACCGGCTGTACGCTGCTTTTCGGTTCCGTTGCCACAGCGGGTTCAACCACAACTTCTGGCTCAGCCACAACTTCCGATTCAACGATAACTTCCGTTTCTACGACAGGCTCTGGCGTAACGACGACTTCGGGTTCAGCCACAACTTCAGGCTCGACAACGGCTTCGGTAGAGATAGCCAGCGGCTCGCCCAGTTTGGTAACGGAGAGATTTTGCAGCTGCTCAGCCAGCTTCACTTTGCCCGGGGCGAACAGGTTGATTACCGTAGAACCCAGCTTGAAGCGGCCCATTTCCTGGCCTTTCAGCAGCGCGATAGAACCTTCCTCATCACCGGCAGGGTACGTCCAGCGCTTGATCACGCCTTCACGCGGTGGGGTAACGGTACCCGACCATACGGTTTCGATACTGCCGACAATCGTCGCGCCAACCAGAATCTGCGCCATTGGGCCAAATTCAGTGTCGAACAGGCAGATGACGCGTTCGTTACGGGCAAACAGATTCGGGACGTTTTGTGCCGTCAGGTGGTTCACGGAGAACAGATCGCCCGGGACGTAAATCATCTCGCGCAGGATACCGTTACACGGCATGTGTACGCGGTGATAGTCGCGCGGTGACAGGTAGGTTGTGGCAAATGTCCCGTTACGGAACAGGTCGGCCATGATGTAGTTACCCGCTAGCAACGCTTCCAGCGAGTAGTTGTGGCCTTTAGCCTGCAGAATCTTGTCGCCTTCGATAGCGCCCAACTGGCTGATAACGCCATCGGCTGGCATCACCAGTACGTTTGGATCGGTATTGAGCGGACGAACCTCATCACGCAGCGGACGAACGAAGAAATCGTTGAAAGTGCGGTAGCTGGCGGTATCCGGCTTCTGCGCTTCGTTCATGTCGACCTTGTAGAACTTCACAAACAGATCGATTACCAGTTTAGTCAGCCATCCCGCTCGTTTGCTTGCACCCCAGCCTGCGAGACGCGTAAGCCACAGTTTAGGCAGAATGTATTGCAGTGAAAGTTTAAACGAGTTTAACAAGGTAGCCTCCAGGCCAATATGTGTCGTTCCAGATCCGACGCGATAGTCGGATCTTAATGAGAAAAGCGGCCGATTCTAGCGATTGTTGGCGAGAATGTCAGTCGGCAAAATCATAGTTCTCATTTATCGGTCTCTGAAAAGTTTTTACGCGTTTTTACCTGCGCCATACTGTCCAGAATGTGGTGGTAATGTTCAAAACGTGATTCGGCAATTTTGCCGTTCTCGACGGCTTCACGAATCGCACAACCCGGATCGTTGTCGTGCTTGCAGTCGCGATATTTGCACAGACCAAGATAGTCATGGAATTCGACAAATCCATTGGTCACTTGTTCCGGCTCAAGGTGCCACAAACCAAATTCACGCACGCCTGGGGAGTCAATCACGTCGCCGCCGTGCGGGAAGTGATACAGGCGCGCCGCCGTGGTGGTGTGCTGTCCCAGACCAGAAACGTTAGAAACGTCGTTGGTCAGGATACTGTCGTCGCTTAACCCTAACAATGCGTTAAGCAGACTGGATTTGCCCACCCCGGACTGCCCGGCAAAAATGCTGATGCGGTTTGTTAACGCCTCTTCGAGTGGCTTTAAGCCATCTTGAGTATGGCTTGAAGCCATCAGAACGCGATAACCAATATTGCGATAAATATCCATCTGCTCGTTGACGAACGCCATGCCTTCATCGTCCAGCAAATCGATTTTATTCAAAACCAGCAGCGGTTCTACGTCGAGCGTTTCGCAAGCCACGAGATAACGGTCGATAATATTCAGCGACAGCTCTGGCAAAATAGCGGACACGATGACGATTTGATCGATATTGGCGGCGATGGGTTTCACGCCGTCATAAAAGTCCGGGCGCGTCAGAACCGAGGTGCGTTCGTGTACCGCTTCCACGATACCTTTGACTCGGACGCCTTCAGCGGCGGCTTTACCTGGACGCCAGACCACGCGGTCGCCGGTGACCAGTGAGCGAATGGTGCGACGGATATTGCAGCGGTGGGTTTCGCCATCGGCGGACTCCACGTCGGCGTGCATACCGAAGCGACTAATGACGATCCCTTCGGCGGCTTCGCCAAACAGGTTATCGTCGAAATCGGGCTTCTCTTTCGTGGTTGTTAAGCGGCGCTGGTGGTTAGCCGATACGCGACGCTGCTGACCTTTGGAGAGTTTATTTTTACTCAATCGTGCTGACTCCTGGTCGCCCGTGCTGGGCAAAACCTCTATGATACACGCTAATTAATACGAGTTAACCCGTCGCGTCTTGTTTGCGGCAGGTCAGACAGAAGGGTGGAAAATAACATGAGTGCAGATGAAAACAACCTGATTTGGATCGATCTGGAGATGACCGGCCTGAATCCCGAGCGCGATCGCATTATCGAAATCGCCACGCTGGTGACCGACGCACAGCTCAATATTCTGGCGGAAGGGCCGACTATTGCCGTCCATCAATCTGATGAACAACTGGCGCTGATGGACGACTGGAACGTGCGTACCCATACCGGCAGCGGGCTGGTTGAGCGTGTAAAGGCCAGTACTCTTGGCGATCGTGAAGCCGAACTGGCGACGCTGGAGTTTCTGAAAAAATGGGTGCCGGAAGGTAAATCGCCGATTTGCGGGAACAGCATCGGTCAGGATCGTCGCTTCTTGTTTAAATACATGCCGGAGCTGGAAGCCTACTTCCACTATCGCTATCTGGATGTGAGCACCTTAAAAGAGCTGGCGCGTCGCTGGAAGCCGGAAATTCTGCCTGGCTTTAAAAAGCAGGGCACTCACCAGGCGATGGATGATATTCGCGAATCGGTGGCGGAACTCGCCTACTACCGCGAACATTTTATTCAGCTTTAACGTGCTAACGGGATGAATTGGCGATAGAATAGGCAGATTGCCGATTTATCCAGCACTTGAACGATAAATTCAAAAAATCGCTTCAAGGGGGGTTGCAGGGGGAAAGAATTCTCGTATAATGCGCCTCCCGTAACGAAGCAGAAATGCGAATTACGACAGCAACAAAAATTGCCAGATTTTGCGGGAATAGCTCAGTTGGTAGAGCACGACCTTGCCAAGGTCGGGGTCGCGAGTTCGAGTCTCGTTTCCCGCTCCAAAAATTTGAAAGCAGTACAGCACCAAGCACCTAAATGCGGGAATAGCTCAGTTGGTAGAGCACGACCTTGCCAAGGTCGGGGTCGCGAGTTCGAGTCTCGTTTCCCGCTCCAAAATTTGAAAGTAGTACAGCACCAAGCACCTAAATGCGGGAATAGCTCAGTTGGTAGAGCACGACCTTGCCAAGGTCGGGGTCGCGAGTTCGAGTCTCGTTTCCCGCTCCAAATTTTTCTTCCAAAACAAAATCACTTCCACAATGCGTTAAGCCATTGAGGTTGTTTTTTTCGTTTCTGAAATACTCTTGTAAACAGAGTTATCCACAGCCTTTCACCGCGTTGTCAGCATGCAGATCTTTTTAAGATTTTTGCTGATTTAGTTATCTTATTGAAATATAAGACGATATATCATTTCAAAATGTTAGCGAGATCGCTTGACGAACTTAGGCGTGTTGAAACGCAATGTGTTTTTATTTTTACCCACAGGCTGTGAATAGTTTACGCGTCGCGCGGTAAGCCTTTTTCTACCACTCTCACCAGCCGCTGTTTTTTCGGCAGCTGCACTTCAACCGCGCCGTCATTGCGTCGCGCAATTTGCTGCGCAATAGCCCACTCAATGTGTTCATCGAGTAGTGGGTGCTCACCTCTACGACTTTCAAGCGCGTTTAACGCAGCAATGCTCCACGGGGCGTTACCCAGCGCGACGGCGATATTGCGTAACCAGCGTAAATGGCCGATACGGCGAATTGCCGACCCTTCCGTCACTTTCAGAAACCACGCCTCGGTCCAGGCGAACAGTTCGATAAGCTCAGGCGAGTGCAGCGCTTGTCGTGGGCTGAAGTCCGCCTCGTCGGTTAACTGTGAAAAACGGTTCCACGGACAAATGAGCTGGCAATCGTCACAACCGTAGATACGGTTGCCGATGAGTGGGCGAAACTCTTCCGGGATGGCACCTTCCAGTTCAATCGTCAGGTAGGAGACGCAGCGACGGGCGTCAACGGTGTACGGCTCAACAATCGCGCCGGTCGGGCAAATGGTCATGCAGGCCACGCAGCGCCCGCACTCTTCGGCAACCGGTTTATCGATGGGGAGTGGGATATCCACCAGCAGTTCGCCGAGGAAGAAGAACGATCCGGCATCGCGGTTCAGGATTAGCGAGTGCTTACCGGTCCAGCCAATTCCGGCTTTTTCAGCCAAAGGACGTTCAAGAATAGGCGCGGAGTCAACAAAGGGTCTAAAATTCAGCGAGACACACTGTTCCTGAATCATTTCACCGAGCTTTTTAAGACGGTTACGCAACAGCTTATGATAATCGCGCCCCAGGGCATAACGGCTGACGTAACCGAGTTCGGGGTTTTTCAGCGTGCGGGCAAAAGCCGCATTGGCGGGAAGATAGTTCATACGAACGCTAATCACCCGGAGCGTACCGGGCTGCAGTTCGTGAGGACGGGCGCGCATCATGCCGTGGCGTGCCATCCAATCCATCTCGCCGTGGTATTGTTTCTCCAGCCATGCCTGTAGCTTAGGTTCGGCTTCGCTAAGGTCAGTATCGGTAATACCGACCTGCTGAAAACCGAGTTCAGTGCCCCATTGTTTGATTTGTTGCGCTAATTGATTGAGATCGAGGGGCTGTGACATGACGGACCATACATTGACAAGAATCCCCCAAAGTATACCACACTCCATATGGCCTGCGGACGAACTGCGTCGCGCCGAAAAAACGGCGGCACAGAGTCTGGGGCTTTCCCTGTATGAACTGATGCAACGGGCGGGCCAGGCGGCGTTCGACGTGGCGCGTGCGGCCTATCCTGTTGCGCGGCACTGGCTGATTTTGTGCGGTCATGGCAATAACGGCGGCGATGGTTACGTGGTCGCTCGTCTGGCGATGGCGGCGGGAATGCGCGTGACCTTGCTGGCGCAGACCTGCGATAAACCATTGCCGCCAGAAGCACATAGCGCGCGCGAGGCGTGGCTGGCTTGCGGTGGCGAGATTCATCCGGCTGATATTCATTGGCCACGGGATGCGGACTTAATTATCGACGGTCTGCTGGGTACTGGCCTGCAAAGCGCGCCGCGCGATAACGTGGCTAGACTGATTGAACAAGCCAATGATTTTCCCGCGCCGATTATCGCGCTGGATATTCCGTCCGGGCTCAACGCTCAAACCGGCACCACGCCAGGCGCGGTAATCCACGCGGCTCAAACGATAACCTTTATCGCCCTCAAGCCGGGATTATTAACCGGGAAAGCGCGTGACGTGGTGGGGCAACTTCACCACCATGCGCTGGGGCTCGAAGCGTGGCTTGCAGAACAACCAATACATATTCACCGTATGGATGCTTCCCAGCTGGCGCAGTGGTTCACCGTGCGGCGTCCGACTTCCCACAAAGGGGATCATGGGAAACTGGTGGTGATTGGCGGCGACCACGGCACCGCAGGGGCGATTAGAATGACGGGGGAAGCGGCGCTGCGCGCGGGGGCAGGGCTTGTCAGAGTGCTGACGCGCGCTGAAAATATTGCCCCGATAATCACCGCCCGCCCGGAGCTGATGGTGTCTGAACTGACGCCGCAGTCGCTGGATGAAAGCCTGGAATGGGCGGGCGCGGTGGTGATTGGCCCCGGCCTCGGCCAGGCAGCATGGGGAAAACAGGCGCTGCGTAAAATCGACAATTTCCGTAAACCCACGCTGTGGGATGCCGACGCGCTGAACCTGCTGGCAATCAACCCTGATAAACGTCACAATCGCGTGATCACGCCGCATCCCGGAGAAGCCGCCCGTCTACTGAACTGTAAGGTTGCAGAAATTGAGAGCGATCGCTTACTTTCTGCACAGCGTCTGGTACAACGGTACGGAGGTACTGTGGTGCTGAAAGGCGCAGGCACGATTGTCGCCAGTGAATGCGGTGTGAGCAGTATTATTGATGCCGGAAATGCCGGCATGGCCAGTGGTGGGATGGGTGATGTGCTATCCGGCATCATCGGCGCATTGCTGGGGCAGGCATTATCGCCGTATGATGCAGCTTGCGCGGGGTGTATCGCCCACGGTGCCGCTGCCGATGAACTGGCGGCGCGCTACGGCACTCGCGGTATGCTAGCGACCGATCTTTTTTCCACGCTACGGCGTGTTGTTAACCCGGATGTGATTGACGTAAACCATGATTAATCGAGTGATTCCTTTAGCTGACGAGCAGGCGACCCTTGACCTTGGCAACCGAGTGGCGCAGGCCTGCGCTGGCGCAACGGTCATCTATCTGTATGGCGATTTAGGCGCTGGTAAAACCACCTTTAGCCGTGGTTTTCTCCAGGCGTTGGGCCATAAGGGTAACGTCAAAAGTCCCACCTATACCCTGGTTGAGCCTTATCAGCTTACCGATCTCATGGTCTACCACTTTGATTTGTACCGCCTTGCGGATCCCGAGGAGCTCGAATTTATGGGGATCCGCGATTACTTTGCTAACGATGCCATTTGCCTGGTGGAATGGCCGCAACAGGGCACCGGTGTTCTGCCCGAGCCGGATATCGAAATACACTTAGATTACCAGGCGCAAGGGCGTGAGGCGCGCATCACTGCGGTCTCCTCATTAGGTGAGTCTCTGCTGGCGCGGTTTGCCGGTTAATTTTAGGGATCGCAGGATGATTTTTCGCGCAAAAGGGTGGTTAGTCGCCGCGCTGATGCTGGTGGGTGCACCGGCAGTGGCGGCGAGCTTGTCGGATATCCAGGTAGCGAACAGTGAAACGCAGGCGCGGATCACGTTCAGCTTTATGGGCGATCCAGAATATAACTTTAGCCAGGATGACAAACGCAGCGTCGTGCTGGATATCAAGCAAACGGGCGTGATACAGGGATTGCCGCTGCGCTTTAGCGGCAACAACCTGGTGAAAGCGATTCGTTCGGCGACGCCCAGAGACGATCAATCGTTACGCCTGGTGGTCGACCTAACGGAAAACGGCAAAACGCGGGCAGTGAAACAGCAAAACGGCGCCAACTATACCGTGGTGTTCACCATTAATGCGGATGTGCCGCCACCTCCACCGCCGCCACCTGTGGTGGTTAAGCGGGTGGAAACGCCGGTGATTGCGTCCACGCCAAGCCAGCCTGCGCGTAACCCGTTCAGCGGTAATAGTTCCGGGCGCGTAGCAACCGAGCGGCAACCGGCTATTACCAGCACCATTACGCCTACGCCGCGTCCAGCAGCGCGCGCCAGCAGTACGCCTGGCGATAAAGTGATCATTGCCATTGACGCCGGTCACGGTGGTCAGGATCCTGGCGCCATTGGCCCGGGCGGTACGCGTGAGAAGAACGTGACCATCGCCATTGCGCGTAAGCTCAGGACGTTGTTAAACGACGATCCGATGTTCCGTGGCGTATTGACGCGCGACGGTGACTATTTTATTTCGGTGATGGGGCGCTCGGATGTGGCGCGTAAACAAAACGCTCACTTCCTGGTGTCGATTCACGCCGATGCCGCGCCAAATCGCGATGCCACCGGGGCTTCCGTGTGGGTGCTGTCAAACCGTCGCGCTAACACGGAAATGGCCGGCTGGCTGGAGCAGCATGAGAAGCAGTCCGAACTGCTGGGCGGAGCGGGTGATGTGCTGGCGAACAGCCAGGCTGACCCTTATCTGAGTCAGGCGGTGCTGGATCTGCAATTCGGTCATTCCCAGCGGGTAGGGTATGATGTGGCGACCAGCGTTATCAGCCAGATGCAACGGGTCGGGAATTTGCATAAGCGTCGCCCGGAACATGCCAGCCTCGGCGTGCTGCGTTCGCCGGATATTCCGTCGATACTGGTTGAAACCGGCTTTATCAGTAATAGCGGCGAAGAGCGCCTGCTGGGCAGCGATGAGTACCAGCAGAAAATTGCTGACGCCATTTATACCGGTTTACGTAACTATTTTACGGCGCATCCGATACAATCCGGCCCTCGTGATGAACAGTCGCAAACCGCCAGCGCCGCGTCAACTAACAGGACGCTCGTTAACTAAGGAGTTTTCATGCCGATTCAGGTTTTACCGCCACAGCTTGCCAACCAGATTGCTGCGGGTGAAGTGGTGGAGCGTCCTGCATCGGTAGTGAAAGAGCTGGTCGAAAACAGTCTTGATGCGGGCGCGACCCGCATCGACATTGATATCGAACGCGGCGGTGCCAAACTTATTCGCATTCGTGATAACGGCTGCGGGATTAAAAAAGACGAGCTGGCGCTGGCGCTGGCGCGTCATGCCACCAGTAAAATCACATCGCTCGACGACCTTGAGGCCATTGTCAGCCTCGGTTTTCGCGGTGAAGCGCTGGCGAGCATCAGCTCGGTTGCCCGTCTGACCCTGACTTCGCGTACCGCCGAGCAGCAGGAAGCCTGGCAAGCCTACGCGGAAGGTCGCGACCAGGCGGTGACGGTCAAACCGGCGGCGCATCCGGTTGGCACCACGCTGGAAGTGCTGGATCTGTTCTACAACACCCCTGCGCGGCGCAAATTTATGCGCACCGAAAAAACCGAATTTAACCACATCGATGAGATTATCCGCCGCATTGCGCTGGCGCGCTTTGATGTGAGCTTCAACCTGACCCATAACGGTAAAGCCATCCGCCAGTATCGGGCGGTAGCCGACGGCGCATCGAAAGATCGTCGCCTCGGCGCGATTTGCGGCGTGCCGTTTCTCGAACACGCGCTGGCAATCGAGTGGCAGCATGGCGATTTAGCGCTGCGCGGCTGGGTTGCCGACCCCCATCACACCACCGCGGCGCTGGCGGAAATTCAGTACTGTTACGTCAACGGACGCATGATGCGCGACCGGCTGATTAACCATGCCATTCGTCAGGCGTGTGAAGATAAGCTCGGCGCGAATGAACAGCCTGCTTTCGTGCTGTATCTGGAAATCGATCCCCATCAGGTGGATGTGAATGTGCATCCGGCGAAGCATGAAGTGCGATTCCATCAGTCGCGGCTGGTGCATGACTTTATCTATCAGGGCGTGCTGAGCGTGCTGCAACAGCAGCTGGAAACGCCGCTGCCGCTGACGGCAGAAGATGAACCCGCACCGCGAACGCTGCCGGAAAATCGTATCGCTGCCGGACGCAACCAGTTTGCCGAACCTGCGGTGGCCCGCGAACCCGAAGCGGCGCGTTATTCGTCGGCTGCCGGCGGCGCAAGCTCCCGAGGCAGTAGCCATGGCGGTGGAGCAAGCTGGCCGAACGCGCAGCCGGGTTATCAAAAACAGCAGGGCGCGCTGTATCGCCAGCTGCTGGAAACGCCAGTGAGTCGCTCGGAACCCGCTAAGCCAGCGGTGGATAACCTTGAGGGACACAGCCAGAGTTTCGGCCGCGTACTCGCGATTGTGGCCGACACCTGCGCGCTTCTTGAGCGTAACGGAAAACTGAGCGTGTTAGCCTTGCCGGTGGCGGAACGCTGGCTGCGGCAGGCGCAGCTTACGCCGGGTGAGGCGACGATTTGCGCCCAGCCGCTGTTGATCCCTCTGCGGCTTAAAGCGCGTGAAGAGGAACGTAAAACGTTGCAGGAAGCGCAGGCGACGCTGAGTCTTTTGGGTATTGAAATTCTGCTGGAAGGGCAGCACGTCACCGTCCGCGCCGTGCCTTTACCCTTACGGCAACAAAATTTACAAATCTTGATTCCTGAACTGATAGGCTACCTGGTGGGACAAATTGATATTGATGCCGGGAATATTGCGCAGTGGCTGGCCCGAAATCTGGCAAGCGATCACGCGCAGTGGAACATGGCGCAGGCGATTGCCATGCTGGCGGACGTTGAACGTCTTTGCCCGCAGCTTGTCAAATCCCCACCAGGTGGTCTGTTACAACCTGTTGATTTAGATTCTGCGATGAATGCGTTAAGAAATGAGTGATGTGACCGAGGCGAGCCTGCCTAAGGCAATTTTTTTGATGGGGCCCACGGCTTCGGGCAAAACGGCGTTGGCAATTGAATTACGTAAAGTTTTGCCAGTTGAGTTGATTAGTGTCGATTCAGCCCTTATTTATCAAGGGATGGATATCGGCACCGCCAAGCCTTCCGCGGAAGAGCTTCAGGCCGCCCCGCATCGATTACTGGATATTCTCGATCCGTCGCAGGCCTACTCGGCGGCGGATTTCCGCCGTGATGCGTTAGCGCAAATGGCAGAGATCACCGCAGCCGGGAGAATTCCCCTGCTGGTGGGCGGCACCATGTTATATTTCAAGGCGTTGCTTGAAGGTTTATCCCCGCTGCCTTCAGCCGACCCGGAAGTCCGGGCGCGGATTGAACAGCAGGCGGCAGAGCAAGGATGGATGGCGCTGCATCAGCAGTTGCGGGAGATAGACCCCGTTGCCGCCGAGCGTATTCATCCAAATGATCCGCAAAGACTTTCCCGAGCACTGGAAGTTTTTTTCATTTCGGGTAAAACTTTAACGGAGCTGACACAAACGTCAGGAGACGCTCTGCCCTACAAGGTGCATCAGTTCGCCATCGCCCCGGCGAGCCGTGAACTGCTCCATCAGCGCATTGAGCAGCGTTTTCATCAGATGTTAGCTTCAGGTTTTGAAGCAGAAGTGCGAGCGCTATTTGCTCGCGGAGATTTGCATACGGATATGCCTTCCATTCGTTGTGTGGGATACCGCCAGATGTGGTCTTACCTTGAAGGCGAGATTTCATATGATGAAATGGTTTATAGAGGAGTTTGTGCCACGAGGCAGCTAGCGAAGCGCCAGGTAACGTGGTTACGCGGTTGGGATGGCGTTCATTGGTTAGATAGTGAGCAGCCAGAGCAGGCGTTTAGCCAGGTGATGCAGGTAGTGGGTGCTAGTACCGATTGAATGTGTACAATTGGGTCGTATCGTGCGCAATTTTCGAATCGTAAGGTTCATACGCAAATCGCTCAGGCGTTGCCTGGATGACGAAGTGTATAAGTACAAATAAGCATATAAGGAAAAGAGAGAATGGCTAAGGGGCAATCTTTACAAGATCCGTTCCTGAACGCATTGCGTCGGGAACGAGTTCCAGTTTCTATTTATTTGGTGAATGGTATTAAGCTGCAAGGGCAGATTGAGTCTTTTGATCAGTTCGTGATCCTGTTGAAAAACACGGTCAGCCAGATGGTCTATAAGCACGCAATTTCTACCGTTGTTCCGTCACGTCCGGTTTCCCATCATAGCAACAATGCTGGCGGCGGCACAGGTAGCAACTACCACCACGGTAGCAACGCGCAGGGTTCTGCGCCGCAAGACAGCGAAGAAACCGAGTAAGGTTGAAGGCTGTTAATCCAAGTCGGGGAGCCGGTTTTTGTTCTATGACTTTTTCGTTGCAGGAAGGCTAATGCGCCTGCGGCTTAAAGGACGAGGAGCATCCGGGTTCCCCGCTGGTATTTCAGGAGATATAACGCTTGTTTGACCGTTATGACGCCGGTGAGCAGGCGGTGCTGGTACACATCTATTTTACGCAAGACAAAGATATGGAAGACCTCCAGGAGTTTGAATCTCTGGTCTCTTCCGCCGGCGTCGACGCATTGCAGGTGATTACTGGTAGCCGTAAAGCCCCGCACCCAAAGTATTTTGTTGGTGAAGGTAAGGCTGTCGAAATTGCGGAAGCCGTAAAAGCGACAGGCGCTTCCGTTGTGCTGTTTGATCATGCACTAAGCCCCGCGCAGGAACGTAATCTCGAACGTTTGTGTGAATGTCGAGTTATTGACCGTACGGGTTTGATTTTAGATATTTTTGCCCAACGTGCGCGTACCCATGAAGGTAAGCTACAGGTTGAGCTCGCGCAGTTACGCCACCTGGCAACACGCCTGGTGCGCGGCTGGACGCACCTTGAAAGACAAAAAGGCGGGATCGGTTTGCGTGGCCCGGGTGAAACCCAGCTCGAAACTGACCGTCGTTTACTGCGTAATCGTATTATGCAAATTCTCTCGCGTATCGAGAGAGTAGCCAAACAGCGTGAGCAAGGACGCCGTTCTCGCGTCAAGGCTGATGTGCCGACGGTATCGCTCGTGGGATACACCAACGCCGGTAAATCGACGCTGTTTAACCACCTGACTGAAGCGGAGGTTTACGCCGCCGATCAGCTGTTCGCCACCCTCGATCCGACCCTGCGTCGTATTGATGTTGCGGATGTAGGTGAAACGGTATTAGCCGATACCGTTGGTTTTATTCGCCACCTGCCGCATGACCTGGTCGCGGCGTTTAAAGCCACATTGCAGGAAACGCGCGAAGCAACGCTTCTGCTCCATGTTATCGATGCAGCGGACGTTCGCGTACAGGAAAATATCGACGCGGTTGATACCGTCCTTGAAGAGATCGACGCGCACGAGATCCCGACTCTGCTGGTGATGAACAAAATCGATATGCTCGATGAGTTCGAACCCCGCATTGACAGGGACGAAGAGAACAAACCTATCCGGGTGTGGCTGTCTGCACAAACCGGGGTAGGCGTACCGCTCCTTTTTCAGGCGTTAACGGAACTGCTCTCCGGTGAAGTCGCGCAGCACACGCTGCGTCTACCTCCACAGGCGGGGCGTTTGCGTAGTCGCTTTTATCAGCTTCAGGCAATCGAAAAAGAGTGGTTGGAGGATGACGGTAGCGTCAATTTGCAGGTACGTATGCCGATTGTCGACTGGCGCCGCCTCTGTAAACAAGAACCGACACTGGCAGACTACGTCGTCTGACGGTGCTGCTTGCCTGAAAAAATTAGCCCTTTGGGCACCCAGCGGTTCAGATCGCCTCAACGCGACGGCGACAACCAGGATGGAGTCGCGGTCAACAGCGAAAAGATCTGAACTGGGAAAAGGTATATCACCGCATAACAAATATGGAGCATAAACATGGCGTGGAATCAGCCCGGTAATAACGGACAAGACCGCGACCCGTGGGGGAGCAGCAATAATCAAGGCGGCAACTCTGGGGGAAATGGAAATAAAGGCGGTCGCGATCAGGGGCCACCGGATTTGGATGATATCTTCCGTAAACTGAGCAAGAAGCTTGGTGGTTTTGGGGGCGGTAAAAGCGGCTCCGGCGGCGGTAATTCTTCTCAGGGGTCTCGTGCTCCGATGGGCGGCCGCATTGTCGGTATCGCAGCAGCAGCCGTGGTCGTTATCTGGGCGGCCAGCGGTTTCTATACCATTAAAGAAGCGGAACGTGGTGTTGTCACTCGTTTTGGTCAGTTCAGCCATCTGGTTGAGCCGGGCCTGAACTGGAAGCCAACCTTCATTGATGAAGTCACTCCGGTGAACGTAGAAGCGGTTCGCGAACTGGCAGCCTCCGGCGTGATGCTGACCTCCGACGAAAACGTCGTGCGCGTGGAAATGAACGTGCAGTATCGCATCACCGATCCGCGCCGCTATCTGTTTAGCGTGACCAGCGCCGATGACAGTCTGCGTCAGGCAACCGACAGCGCCCTGCGTGGCGTTATCGGTAAATACACCATGGATCGCATTCTGACCGAAGGTCGTACCGTGATTCGTAGCGATACGCAGCGCGAGCTGGAAGAAACCATCCGCCCGTACAACATGGGTATTACTCTGCTGGACGTCAACTTCCAGGCCGCTCGTCCGCCGGAAGAAGTGAAAGCCGCGTTTGACGATGCGATTGCCGCGCGTGAGAACGAGCAGCAGTACATCCGTGAAGCGGAAGCGTACACCAACGAAGTGCAGCCACGTGCCAACGGTCAGGCGCAGCGTATTCTGGAAGAAGCGCGTGCGTATAAGACTCAGACCGTACTGGAAGCACAGGGTGAAGTGGCGCGTTTCGCCAAGATCCTGCCGGAATATAAAGCCGCACCGCAGATTACCCGCGAGCGTCTGTATATCGAGACCATGGAAAAAGTACTGAGCCATACCCGCAAAGTGCTGGTTAGCGACAACAAAAATGGCAACCTGATGGTTCTGCCACTGGATCAGATGCTGAAAAGTGGAAATGCCCCAGCGGCAAAGAGCGATAGCAGTGGTGCCAACAACCTGTTGCGCCTGCCGCCTGCGTCCTCATCCAGCAGCACTAGTGCAAGCAGCACGCCGTCTGCCAGTCAGGGCAACATCATGGACCAACGCCGCGCTAACGCGCAGCGTAACGATTACCAGCGTCAGGGGGAATAACGATGCGTAAGTCAGTTATCGCGATTATCATCATTGCGCTGGTAGTGCTTTACACCTCTATCTTCGTTGTTAAAGAAGGCGAGCGCGGAATTAAGTTCCAGTTCAGCAGCGTCGTGCGTGACGGAGATAAGAAGCCGTTGATTTATGAGCCGGGCCTGCACTTTAAGGTTCCGTTCATTCAGTCGGTGAAAATGCTTGATGCCCGTATCCAGACGATGGATAACCAGGCAGACCGCTTTGTGACTAAAGAGAAGAAAGACCTGATCGTCGACTCTTACATCAAGTGGCGCATCAGCGATTTCAGCCGTTACTTCCTCGCGACCGGCGGCGGTGACGTCTCCCAGGCCGAAGTTCTGCTGAAACGTAAGTTCTCTGACCGTCTGCGTTCTGAGATTGGTCGTCTGGACGTGAAAGACATCGTCACCGACTCCCGTGGTCGTCTGACGCTGGAAGTTCGCGACGCATTGAACTCCGGTTCTTCCGGTGCCGATGACGAAGTGGCAACGCCAGCGGCGGATAATGCGATTGCAGAAGCCGCGGAGCGTGTTGAGCAGCAGGCGAACATCAAAGGCCCAACCATTAACCCGAACAGTATGGCGGCGTTAGGGATTGAAGTGGTCGATGTGCGTATCAAGCAGATCAACCTGCCGGCTGAAGTGTCAGAAGCGATTTACAACCGTATGCGCGCTGAGCGTGAAGCCGTTGCCCGTCGTCACCGTTCACAAGGTCAGGAAGAGGCAGAAAAACTGCGCGCTACCGCTGACTATGAAGTGACGAAAACGCTGGCAGAAGCCGAACGTCAGGGCCGTATTATGCGCGGTGAAGGCGATGCTGAAGCGGCTAAACTGTTCGCCGATGCGTTCAGTCAGGATCCAGACTTCTATGCCTTTATCCGTAGCCTGCGTGCTTATGAAGCCAGCTTCAACGGCAACCAGGACGTCATGGTACTGAGCCCGGACAGCGACTTCTTCCGCTACATGAAGACGCCAGGTAACGCGACGCGCTAATTGCGCAGACGCGTAAACAAAACCACCGACTCTTCCGGGAGTCGGTGGTTTTTTTATAAGAGTGATGAATAATGAATTCGACAATCCTGCTGGCGCTTGCGCTGGTTTTGGTGCTTGAAGGCCTGGGGCCGATGCTCTATCCGAAAGCCTGGCGCAAGATGATCTCTACGATGACCCAATTACCCGATACGCTTTTACGTCGATTTGGCGGCGGTCTTGTGGTTGCTGGCATCGTCATCTACTACATGTTGACGAAAACGGTTGGCTGATTAAAAAAAGAGCATTCAGACGCCATTTTGTGGGTAAAAAGTGCTGTATATCTGAAAAAGCGATGGTAGAATCCATTTTTAAGCAACCGGTAATTTTGAAAATGGGTAACAACGTCGTCGTGCTGGGCACCCAATGGGGTGACGAAGGTAAAGGGAAGATCGTCGATCTTCTGACTGAGCGTGCAAAATATGTTGTTCGCTATCAGGGTGGCCACAACGCTGGTCATACTCTCGTAATCAACGGTGAAAAAACCGTCCTCCATCTTATTCCATCAGGTATTCTTCGTGAGAATGTCACAAGCATCATCGGTAACGGTGTTGTGCTTTCTCCTGCTGCGCTGATGAAAGAGATGAAAGGCCTGGAAGACCGTGGTATCCCGGTTCGTGAGCGTCTGCTGCTCTCCGAAGCCTGCCCGTTAATCCTCGATTATCACGTCGCTCTGGATGGCGCTCGCGAAAAAGCGCGCGGTTCCAAAGCTATCGGCACCACCGGTCGTGGTATCGGCCCTGCTTATGAAGATAAAGTCGCTCGTCGCGGTCTGCGCGTTGGCGATCTCTTCGACAAAGAAACTTTCGCCCAGAAGCTGAAAGAAGTGATGGAATATCACAACTTCCAGCTGGTGAACTATTACAAAGTTGAAGCTGTTGACTACCAGAAAGTGCTGGACGATGTGATGGCGGTTGCCGACATCCTGACCGGCATGGTGGTAGACGTTTCTGACCTGCTGGATCAGGCGCGTAAACGCGGTGACTTCGTGATGTTCGAAGGTGCACAGGGTACGCTGCTGGATATCGACCACGGTACTTATCCGTATGTGACCTCTTCTAACACCACCGCAGGTGGCGTAGCAACCGGTTCTGGCCTTGGCCCGCGCTATGTTGACTACGTGCTGGGCATCATCAAAGCGTACTCCACTCGCGTGGGTGCCGGTCCATTCCCGACCGAACTGTTTGATGAAACCGGTGAGTTCCTGTGCAAGCAGGGTAATGAATTTGGTGCAACGACCGGTCGTCGTCGTCGTACCGGCTGGCTTGATGCCGTTGCCGTACGTCGTGCAGTACAGATTAACTCCTTGTCTGGCTTCTGCCTGACCAAGCTGGACGTCCTGGACGGCCTGAAAGAAGTGAAAATCTGTGTTGCTTACCGTATGCCGGATGGCCGTGAAGTTACGACCACCCCGCTGGCGGCAGACGATTGGGAAGGTATTGAACCAATCTATGAAACCATGCCTGGCTGGTCTGAAACCACCTTTGGCGTGAAGGAACGTAGCGGTCTGCCACAGGCAGCACTGAACTACATTCAGCGTATTGAAGAACTGACCGGCGTGCCGATTGATATTATTTCAACTGGCCCAGACCGTACTGAAACCATGATCCTGCGCGACCCGTTCGACGCATAATTATGGTTCATGGTGCAGCGCCTGATGGCGCTGCGCTTATCAGGCCTACTCGCTTTGTAGGCCGGATAAGACGCAAAGCGTCGTCATCCGGCTTAATCGTGCGTTAAACCCTCGCTTTTTTCCTTCCTGCCATGAAATAAATTAGCGGCTCAGACGCTGGCTGGTTTATCATCAATATAATTAATATCAACAATCTTACCCTTTACTCCCCATTTCCCTGAGGTTGATGTGCAGTTAACAAGTTTTACCGATTATGGACTCCGCGCGCTGATTTACATGGCGTCACTGCCGGAAGGCAAGATGACGAGCATCTCGGAGGTGACCGAGGTCTACGGCGTGTCGCGTAACCATATGGTTAAAATCATCAACCAGCTAAGCCGTGCCGGATACGTGACGGCAGTACGTGGGAAAAACGGCGGTATTCGCCTGGGTAAACCGGCAAAAGAGATCCGCGTCGGCGATGTCGTGCGCGATTTAGAACCGTTAACGCTGGTGAACTGTAGCAGCGAGTTTTGCCATATAACGCCAGCCTGTCGTTTAAAACAGGCACTTTCAGAAGCCGTGCAAAGTTTTCTCAAGGAACTGGATAACCACACACTGGCCGATTTGGTTGAGCAAAATCAACCGCTTTATAAATTATTGCTGGTGGAGTAATTATTACTACCGCCGGCAGCGATGATGACGGAGGAACCGACATGTCAAAAGATCCTTTCCTGGAACGTGAAACCCAGAAGTACGACAACCCTATCCCGAGCCGGGAATATATCCTTGAACACTTAACAAAACGCGAAAAACCGGCAAATCGTGAAGAGCTGGCCGTTGAACTGAATATTGAAGGCGAAGAGCAAACTGAAGCTCTGCGCCGTCGCCTGCGCGCCATGGAGCGTGACGGGCAGTTAGTCTTTACCCGCCGCCAGTGCTACGCGCTGCCGGAACGCCTCGACCTGCTCAAAGGCATGGTCATTGGCCATCGCGATGGCTTTGGCTTCCTGCGCGTGGAAGGTCGTAAAGACGACCTGTATCTGTCGAGCGAGCAGATGAAAATGTGTATGCACGGTGATGAAGTGCTGGCACAGCCGCTGGGCGCAGACCGTAAAGGTCGCCGCGAAGCGCGTATCGTCCGCGTACTGGTACCGCGTAACGCGCAAATCGTTGGTCGCTACTTTACCGACGCGGGCGTTGGCTTTGTGGTACCAGACGACAGCCGCCTGAGCTTTGATATCCTGATTCCACCAGAATCAGTGATGGGTGCGCGTATGGGCTTTGTGGTGGTGGTCGAGCTGACCCAGCGCCCAACCCGCCGCACTAAAGCGATTGGTAAAATCGTTGAAGTGCTGGGCGAAAACATGGGCACCGGTATGGCCGTTGAGATGGCGCTGCGTACCCATGAAATTCCTTATGTCTGGCCGCCAGCGGTAGAAAAGCAGGTTGCCGGGCTCAAAGAGCAGGTGCCGGAAGAGGCTAAAGTGGGTCGCGTTGACCTGCGCGATTTGCCGCTGGTGACTATCGATGGCGAAGATGCCCGCGACTTTGATGATGCGGTCTACTGCGAGAAAAAACGCGGTGGCGGCTGGCGTCTGTGGGTAGCGATTGCTGACGTTAGCTATTACGTCCGTCCGCCGACCCCGCTGGACGGCGAAGCCCGCAACCGTGGGACATCCGTGTACTTCCCAACGCAGGTCGTCCCGATGCTGCCGGAAGTGCTCTCGAACGGTCTGTGTTCTCTGAACCCGCAGGTTGACCGTCTGTGTATGGTCTGTGAAATGACCATTTCGACCAAAGGACGTTTAACCGGCTTCAAATTCTATGAAGCGGTGATGAGCTCGCATGCGCGTCTGACCTATACCAAGGTCTGGCACATGTTGCAGGGCGACCAGGAGCTGCGTGAACAGTACGCGCCGCTGGTTAAACACATTGAAGAGCTACATAACCTCTACAAAGTGCTGGATGAAGCGCGTGCCGAACGTGGCGGTATCTCGTTTGAAAGCGAAGAAGCGAAGTTTATCTTCAACGCCGATCGCCGTATTGAGCGAATTGAACAGACTCAGCGTAACGATGCGCACAAACTGATTGAAGAGTGCATGATCCTGGCCAACATCTCAGCGGCGCGTTTCGTTGAGAAAGCCAAAGAGCCTGCGCTGTTCCGTATTCACGACAAGCCAACCACGGAAGCCATTACCGCTTTCCGTTCAGTGCTGTCGGAATTGGGTCTGGAGCTGCCCGGTGGTAACAAACCGGAGCCGCGTGATTACGCCGAACTGCTGGAGTCCGTCGCTGACCGTCCAGACGCTGAAATGCTGCAAACCATGCTGCTGCGTTCGATGAAGCAGGCGATTTACGACCCGGAAAACCGTGGTCACTTCGGTCTGGCGCTGCAATCCTATGCGCACTTCACGTCGCCAATTCGTCGTTATCCTGACCTGTCGCTGCACCGCGCCATCAAGTACCTGCTGGCGAAAGAGCAGGGGCATCAAGGTAACAGCACCGAAACCGGCGGCTATCATTACTCGCTGGAAGAGATGCTGCAATTAGGTCAGCACTGCTCGATGACCGAACGCCGTGCCGATGAAGCAACGCGTGACGTTTCCGACTGGCTGAAATGCGACTTTATGCAGGATCAGGTGGGCAACGTCTTTAACGGCGTGATTGCCAGCGTCACCGGTTTTGGCTTCTTCGTCCGTCTGGATGAGCTGTTCATCGACGGCCTGGTGCACGTTTCTTCGCTGGATAACGACTACTACCGCTTTGACCAGGTGGGTCAGCGTCTGATTGGCGAATCCGGCGGCCAGACCTATCGTCTGGGCGACCGTGTCGAAGTCCGCGTTGAAGCGGTCAACATGGACGAGCGTAAGATAGACTTCTCGCTTATCTCAAGCGAACGTGCCCCGCGTAACGTCGGTAAGACCGAGCGCGAGAAAGCGAAAAAAGGCAGCGGCGGTAAGCCTGCCGCCAGCCGTCGTCGTCAGGCAGGTAAGCGCACTAACTTTGAGCCGGACAGCGCCTTCCGCGGTGAGAAGAAAGGTAAAGCGAAAGCTAACCCGAATCAGACAGCGAAAAGCGGCAAAGCCAGCGCGAATCAAAACGCAGAGCAGGGCAAAGCCAAACCAGCCTCTGACAAAGCGGGCGCGAAAAAAGCCAAAAAGCCATCGGCGAAGACGCAGAAAATTGCTGCCGCAACCAAAGCGAAGCGCGCCGCGAAAAAGAAATCGTCGGAATAGCCTTATTTCCCTCACCGCGACCCTCTCCCTTCCGGGGGGAGGGTTAGAGTGAGGGAATCACAACGTAGAATTAACAACGAGTATATTCATGAGTGAAATGATTTACGGTATCCATGCAGTGCAGGCACTGCTGGAGCGCGCGCCTGAACGTTTTCAGGAAGTTTTTATTCTGAAAGGCCGTGACGATAAGCGTTTGATGCCGCTTATTCACGCACTGGAAGCGCAGGGCGTGGTGATCCAACTGGCGAACCGCCAGTACCTGGACGAGAAAAGCGAAGGTGCGGTGCATCAGGGCATTATTGCGCGCGTGAAGCCGGGTCGTCAGTATCAGGAGAACGATCTGCCGGATCTGCTGGCGTCAATCGACAAGCCGTTCCTGCTGATCCTCGATGGCGTTACCGATCCCCATAACCTCGGTGCTTGCCTGCGTAGCGCGGATGCGGCCGGTGTCCATGCGGTCATCGTACCAAGAGATCGCTCGGCGCAGCTGAACGCAACGGCGAAAAAAGTGGCCTGTGGCGCGGCAGAAAACGTTCCGCTGATTCGCGTGACAAATCTGGCGCGTACCATGCGTATGCTGCAAGAAGAGAACGTGTGGATCGTTGGTACCGCTGGCGAAGCCACTCATACTCTGTTCCAGAGCAAAATGACCGGGCCGATGGCGTTGGTGATGGGCGCGGAAGGCGAAGGCATGCGTCGTCTGACCCGTGAGCATTGTGACGAGCTGATAAGCATCCCGATGGCGGGCAGCGTATCATCGCTGAACGTCTCCGTGGCTACCGGCATCTGTCTGTTTGAAGCGGTACGCCAGCGCGGCTAAGCTTTCAGGGTGACGGCATAATGCGGTCGCCCTGACTTCCTGACTAAGAGGGGGAACGCGTTAAGTGCATTCGCCCTTCTTAACAAAAAGTGGCTGCCATTTATGAATTCTGCTCCATTCCCATCGCGAATTATCGCCCATTTCCCCTATAACTATTTTGCTCTGGTCATGGCGACCGGCATCGTCAGCATTGGCTGCGAGACGGTGGGCTTTCACGCCATTGCGCGCATCCTGCTTTATCTTAATACGTTCCACTATGGGATATGCCTGGTGCTGGCTATCGCAAAACTCATCACCCATCCCACGGTCGTATGGGAGGATTTGATTCACTCCGATAAAGGCCCGGGCTATTTGACTATGGTGGCGGGTACCAGCATGCTGGGCGTGCAGTACAACACATTAACGACGCTGCATAGCGTGCCGAACGTGCTGATGTTTATCAGTATCTTCCTGTATCTGACGGTGATTTTCTCGCTTATTGCCGGTATCGCCATGTCGAAAGACAAATGCTCACCGGCACAAGGGCTGGATGGGCTGTGGCTGTTGTGTACCGTTTCGGGATGCTCGATTGTGGTGTTGGGCATGTCGCTACGAGGGAGCGCGCCGCAGCTTCAGATGCTCATGCTGACCGCGCTCTGGTCGGCGAGCATCATGCTTTATTTCATCATTATTCCGCTGATATTCTTCAAGTGGCTTTTCAGCTCGCTGAACCGTAAAGATTTTTCACCCTCATGGTGGATTAATATGGGGGCGTTGGCGATTGCCGCGCTGGCCGGCGTGAAGGTGCTGGAAAACGAACACCATGACCTGTTTCTCGCCGTGACGCCGTCGATAATTACCATCACCTTCTTCCTCTGGGCGGCAGCGGCATGGTGGCTGATACTGCTGCTGACGATTCTGGTCTGGCGCACGGTCACGCGCTCATTGAATCTGAGTTATGCGCCCGGCAACTGGTCGATTGTCTTCCCTTCCGGCATGTTTGCCGTCACCACAATGAATGTTATGCGCTATCTCCAGGTCGATTTACCGGCTGAATGGCTCAGGGTGGCGATGGCGGGCGTTTTGCTGCTGTGGTTGAGTTTTTACCTGTGGATGCTGGCGTCTTTCTGCAAGGGTATTAAGGCGCAATAACCTATTTTGTGATCCTGGTGCATTGTTGATGTTTTGCCGCCGTCCATACTTAAGGCATTGCCCAATGGCGGAGGGAGAGACAGTGCACTGGCAAACTCACACCGTTTTTAATCAACCTACCCCCTTAAACAACAGTAATTTGTTCTTATCCGATGTCGCCCTGTGCGAGGCGATAACCCGGCATGATGCTGGTTGGGATAGCGATCTGCTCGCCAGTATCGGTCAACAGCTTGGCACCGCTGAATCACTGGAGCTGGGGCGATTAGCCAATGCGCATCCCCCAGAATTACTTCGTTACGACCCGCAAGGGCAACGACAAGATGATGTCCGCTTCCATCCCGCCTGGCATTTATTGATGCAGGGGCTGTGCGCCAACCGCGTGCATAATCTTCCGTGGGAAGAGGAGGCGCGCAACGGCGCGTTTGTTGCCCGCGCCGCACGTTTTATGCTGCATGCGCAGGTGGAAGCCGGAACGTTATGCCCCATCACCATGACTTTTGCCGCCACGCCTTTACTGTTAAAAACGCTGCCGCCGCTATTTACGGATTGGCAAACGCCATTAACAAGCGACCGATACGACCCGCATCAGCAGCCGGGGGCGCTTAAACGCGGCCTGCTAATTGGTATGGGCATGACGGAAAAGCAGGGGGGCTCGGACGTCCTGAGCAACAGCACTCACGCAGAGTGCCTGGCGGATGGGAGTTATCAACTCACCGGGCATAAATGGTTCTACTCCGTCCCGCAAAGCGACGCGCATCTGGTGCTGGCGCAGGCAAAACGCGGGCTAACCTGCTTCTTTGTGCCGCGTTTGCTACCGGACGGAACGCGCAACGCTATCCGCCTTGAACGGTTGAAGGACAAACTTGGCAACCGTTCCAATGCCAGCAGTGAGGTGGAGTTTGAGCAAGCGCTCGGCTGGCCGATAGGCGAAGAAGGTGATGGTATTCGGCAGATCCTGAAAATGGGCGGCCTGACGCGTTTTGATTGCGCGCTAGGCAGCCATAGCCTGATGCGTCGGGCGCTATCGGTGGCTGTTTATCACGCCTTCCAACGGCAGGCCTTCGGCCATAACCTGGTGGATCTCCCATTAATGCGTCAGGTTCTGGGCAGAATGGCGTTACAGCTGGAAGGGCAAACGGCATTCCTGTTTCGTCTCGCCAGTGCCTGGGGGCAATCTCATTCCCCGCAGGAAACGCTATGGGCGCGGCTGTTTACACCTGCTGCTAAGTTCGCCATCTGCAAAGCGGGTATACCTTTTGTCGCCGAGGCGATGGAAGTGCTGGGCGGTATCGGCTATTGCGAAGAGAGCGAGCTGCCTCGTCTGTACCGCGAAATGCCGGTGAATAGCATTTGGGAGGGGTCTGGCAACATCATGTGCCTTGATGTCCTGCGCGTTTTGATGAAACAACCGGATGCCGTTTCGCTGCTCGCCGCAGAGTGTGCTGAAGTGAAAGGTCAGGATCGTCATTTTGACCGCCACTGGCGCCAGCTACAGCAACGGCTGCGAAAACCCTCTGAGGCAATGGGGCGTGAAATAACGGGGCAAGTTTACTTACTCGGCGTTGGGGCACAGATGCTGCGCTACGCGTCTCCCCCTTTGGCCCAGGCCTGGTGCCGGATGATGCTTGATGCAAGAGGTGGCGTGTTGCTGAGCGAGCTGGTGATTAATGACGTATTAAGTCGTGCGACGGGAGGCGTTCGGTAAGAACTGGAGGACGTGGAAGAGGCGTAACAGCGTTAGCGCATCTTCCACTATTGGCTGGTCTTAGGCATAGATTATCGCCTGTGCACGCCAGTTATCTTGCTGCGGTTCTTCGTACATCTGAACAATACGGTACCAGGAAGCGCCTTGCTCGTCTGCCTTGCGCGCTATCTCCATCTCAACATCTTCCAGGCTTCCGGCAACGTTATCGACTGAAATCAGCCCGATCTCATTCAGCCCGGTGACACAATCAGCGCTGGCAAACTCTGCTGACTGTGCCGCGGTGGCGTGTGAACCGCCGGGCAAAAGCAGGGTAGATAAGGTTAATGATTGTTTCATCGTCAGCTCCATTTCACATAACCCAGTGGGGGCAGTCCATAGCAGACGCATATCCTGTATTGCGATAAGGCGCCATTGTGCATCAGGAAAACGTGAAACGGTGCAAACCTACGTAAAGCTGCTAAAGATTACCGACGGTAGAGGATAGCCTGTGAGTACCACTGTCCCGGCACTACGGTGTCATCAATCATGACGATCACATAGTAGTCCGCTTTCTGCGCGGTGGCTTTTGCCAGGATGGTTTCTTCAACATCCATCGGCGAGCCGTGCACCAGCGCGCTGACCGTACCCATGCGCTGCAAACCTTCCGTCTGGTTGCGACGAATCTCCTGCGGGTGGTCGGTGACCGCTGGCGGCGCTTCGGGCGTGCCTTCCAGCAGGGTACAACCGCTCAGCATGAGCGCCAGCAACATAGGGATAAACCGTTTTATCGCCATTTCCCGTTTCCTGATAGACATAGTGTAGTGGGGAAAAAATTCCCTTTTGGGTTAATGTTCCTGAATTGTTAACCATAGCGCTATTTTCGAATGAAAATACCCTGAAACCGTAACCGGGTTCTCAATGTTATCAATCAAGGGTATTGTCATCCTATCACTGCATTAATTTTCCTATGCTCTATCAGCATAGCTAAAGGAGTTAACCCATGATTGAACTGGAAATGCGCACGCTGGCAGGACAACAAATTCTTCATGCCTTCCCGAAAGGGGCCGCGGAAAAAGCGCTGCCCAGCATCGTGTTTTATCATGGGTTTACCTCGTCAAACGTGGTGTATAGCTATTTTGCTGTGGCATTAGCACAGGCGGGGTTTCGGGTCATCATGCCCAGCGCTGCCGATCATGGCGAACGCTTTAGCGGTGATAGCGAAGGTCGGCTACAGCATTTCTGGCAGATTCTCATACAGAACTTCACCGAATTTCCCGCACTGCGGGATGCGCTTCTGGCAAGCGAGCTGGTGAGTGATAACAGACTGGCGGTTGCCGGGGCGTCAATGGGAGGAATGACCGCGCTGGGACTCATGGCGCAGCATCCTGAATTGAAATGCGTGGCGAGCCTGATGGGTTCGGGCTACTTCACCTCGCTATCCCACTCGCTGTTCCCGCCATCTGCGGCGACAATACAGGAGCAGGAACGGCTGCGGACCTTGCTGGCAACATGGGATGTCGGACATCAGCTGGCGCGGCTGGCCGACCGTCCGCTGCTGCTGTGGCATGGTGAAGAAGATGATGTCGTGCCTGCGGGCGAAACCTTCCGTTTACAGCAAGCGCTTTGTGAAGCTCACCTGGATGAACGGTTGACCTGCGTCTGGCAATCCGGCGTTCGCCACCGTATCACGCCAGAAGCGCTGGCGAGCACGGTGACGTTTTTCCGCCAGCATCTTTAAACGCGGATAACCTGCACGCTCTGATCCTCGAGTTTTTTGAGGATCTCCGGGTCTGCCTGCTTGCCGGTGATCAGAATATCGATCTCATCAGCACGGCTAAACAACATGCCCGCACGCTCACCGACTTTGCTGCTGTCGACCAGTACCGCCAGCTTGCCCACCACGTTCAGCATTTTTTGTTCGGCCATCGCGGTCAGCATGTCGGTTTTATACAGCCCCTCAGCGGTAAGCCCTTTGCCGCTGGTGAACATCCAGTGTCCCGCGTAGAGGCTATTTTCGCTGCCTTGCGGGCTAAGCGTAATCGCGTGGCTACGGTTGTATTGGCCGCCCATAATGATCACGCTGTCGTGTTCTCTGTCGATAAGATAGTTTGCCAGCGGCAAATAGTTGGTGATTATCTGTACCGGCTTGCCGCAGATCTCCTGGCCGACTAAAAAGGCGGTTGATCCGCAGTTGATCACCACGCTTTCGCCTGGCATCACCAGCTGTGCCGCCGCTTTGGCGATGCGGACTTTCTCATCATGGTTCTGAGCCTGGTGAATATTCATTGGCGACCAGCGTGGCGGCTGCTGATTGATTGCCTCAGCGCCGTTACGCACTTTCTTCAGCTTGCCGCTTTCGTCGAGTTTGTTGATGTCCCTGCGGGCCGTGGCGGGTGAAATTCCCAGACGGGAAATCACCTGTTCTACTGTAACAAAGCCCGCCTGTGCCAGCAGTTCCAGTAGAATCTGATGTCTTTGCGCTTCCGTCATGAGCTAATCCGAAAAAAAATGATGAGTAAAGATGATATTTGAAAACCTGGCAAAATACTAAAAATTCTATCCGGGTGCGGTAGGGGCTTTCCGGGAGTGCCGTTTACGAGCAGGTCTGTGCGGGCTTTTCCCGGCGTCGCTTGCGCTCGGCCGGGCTACCTGTCCGGTTACCTGTTGGTGTGGGTGTGAGAGTAGCCCGGCCAAGCGCAGCGCCGCCGGGATCTCTGCGGAGCCAACAAATTACAGGAACGATTTAAACGGCAGATCCGGTTCAATGGTAAAGCAGTCATCAAAGCCGCGTGGATAGTGATATTCAAAGTTATCTTTATCCAATGGCCAGGTAAATTTACCGCCAACCTGCCAGATAAACGGTTTGAATCCATACTTCAGCCGATCTTTTTTCATCTCCCACAGCACGCGGATCTCTTGCGGATCGGCCTGGAAGTTTGACCAGATATCATGGTGGAAAGGGATCACCACTTTGGTATTCAACGCTTCCGCCATACGCAGCATATCGGCGCTGGTCATTTTGTCGGTAATCCCGCGTGGGTTTTCACCGTATGAGCCCAGCGCGACGTCAATTTGATGCTCGTTACCGTGTTTAGCATAGTAGTTGGAATAGTGGGAATCGCCGCTGTGATACAGCGTACCGCCCGGGGTTTTAAACAGATAGTTAACCGCCCGCGCATCCATGCCATCCGGCAGCACGCCTGCCGCTTTTTGATCGGCTGGCAAGGTGATAAGCGCGGTGCGATCAAATGCATCAAGCGCATGAATTTCAATATCTTTTACTTTCACCACGTCGCCAGGTTTAACCACAATACAGCGTGATGCTGGCACACCCCAACCGATCCACAAATCGACACAAGTCTGCGGCCCGATAAACGGCACATCATCTGCGCAATTCTGCATGACCGCAGCGGCGACGTTAACGTCGATATGATCGTTATGGTCGTGCGTGGCAAGCACTGCGTCAATCTGACGAATAGCAAACGGATCCAGCACGAACGGTGTGGTACGCAGATTAGGTTGCAGTTTTTTCACCCCCGCCATGCGCTGCATCTGGTGGCCTTGCTTCATCAGCGGATTACCGTGACTTTGTTTGCCGGTACCGCACCAGAAGTCGACGCAGACGTTGGTTCCCCCTTCTGATTTCAACCAGATCCCGGTACAGCCCAACCACCACATTGCAAAGGTACCCGGCGCGACCTGCTCCTGCTCAATCTCTTCATTCAACCAGCTTCCCCACTCCGGGAAGGTGCTCAGGATCCAGGATTCCCGCGAGATAGTTTCTACTTTGCTCATCGTGTTTTCCTCTTTTACTCGTCAAATGTAATCATATAGTGATTTGTTGTGATTGATATTGGCACCGTTTTTTCATGAATGCAATGGGGTATTTTTGGGGGAATAGCGCGTTATGCTTCGGTAAGTAACGACAAATAATCAATGGTTAAACAATGTTTCAGTTACATTTGTTTGATTTATATAGGATATTTCAAGGCGGTTTTGTCGGGCGGGTTTTCCATGCTAAAGATAAGCTTATTATTGCGGCGCGCATCACAATTAATCAAATTGAATCTTGTTGTGATTATTTTTGATTATTAGAGTGTGTTCACCCGGCTAGCCTCAGATTGGGTTTAGCCTTCCTCAATGACTGGAGAGCGTGATGGAGATCCTCTACAACATCTTTACCGTCTTTTTCAACCAGGTGATGACCAACGCTCCGCTACTGTTGGGTATCGTGACCTGTCTCGGCTACATCCTGCTGCGTAAAAGCGTCAGCGTGATTATTAAAGGCACCATTAAAACCATTATCGGTTTTATGCTGCTGCAAGCAGGGTCCGGCATCCTGACCAGCACCTTTAAACCGGTAGTGGCGAAGATGTCGGAGGTTTACGGCATCAACGGTGCGATTTCAGACACCTACGCCTCGATGATGGCCACCATCGAACGCATGGGGGACGCCTACAGTTGGGTGGGTTATGCGGTGCTGTTAGCGCTGGCGTTGAACATCTGTTACGTCCTGCTGCGCCGTATTACCGGCATCCGTACCATCATGCTTACCGGACACATCATGTTCCAGCAGGCGGGGCTGATTGCGGTTTCCTTCTATATCTTCGGCTATTCGATGTGGACCACCATTATTTGCACGGCGGTGCTGGTGTCGCTCTACTGGGGCATCACGTCCAATATGATGTACAAGCCGACGCAAGAAGTGACCGACGGTTGCGGCTTCTCCATTGGGCACCAGCAGCAGTTCGCGTCATGGATTGCTTATAAAGTCGCGCCGTATCTCGGCAAAAAAGAAGAAAGCGTAGAAGACCTTAAGCTGCCCGGCTGGCTGAATATTTTCCACGACAATATCGTCTCGACGGCGATTGTGATGACCATTTTCTTCGGCGCAATTCTACTTTCATTCGGCATTGACGTAGTTCAGGCAATGGCGGGCAAAACTCACTGGACGGTCTATATCCTGCAAACCGGTTTCTCGTTTGCGGTGGCGATTTTCATCATCACGCAGGGCGTGCGTATGTTTGTCGCAGAGCTCTCTGAAGCCTTCAACGGAATTTCTCAACGCCTGATCCCAGGCGCCGTTCTGGCCATCGACTGTGCGGCAATTTATAGCTTCGCACCTAACGCCGTGGTCTGGGGCTTTATGTGGGGCACCATCGGCCAGTTGATTGCCGTGGGTATCCTGGTCGGCATGGGCTCCTCCATTTTGATCATCCCAGGCTTTATCCCGATGTTCTTCTCCAACGCCACCATTGGCGTGTTTGCCAACCACTTTGGCGGCTGGCGTGCGGCGCTCAAAATTTGCCTGGTGATGGGCATGATTGAAATCTTCGGCTGCGTCTGGGCGGTGAAACTGACCGGCATGAGCGCCTGGATGGGCATGGCGGACTGGTCAATTCTGGCACCGCCGATGATGCAGGGCTTCGCCTCAATCGGCATCGCCTTTATGGCCGTCATTATTGTGATTGCACTGGCTTATATGGTCTTCGCCGGACGCGCGCTGCGCGCTGAGGAAGATGCGGAAAAACAACTGGCAGACGTTTCTGCTCAATAAGGAGTTTTGACTATGACCGTACGTATCTTAGCTGTATGTGGTAACGGGCAAGGCAGTTCCATGATCATGAAAATGAAGGTGGATCAGTTCCTGACGCAGTCAAATATTGACCATACGGTGAACAGCTGCGCGGTAGGAGAATACAAGAGCGAATTGAGCGGCGCGGACATTATCATCGCCTCGACCCATATCGCCGGTGAAATCACCGTATCCGGCAATAAATACGTTGTAGGCGTGCGCAATATGCTGTCTCCGGCGGACTTTGGTCCAAAGTTGCTGGAAGTGATCAAAGAACATTTCCCGAATGACGTGAAGTGAGGACGCACCATGAAATTACGTGATTCGCTGGCGGAAAACGACGCCATCCTGTTACAAGCCGAGGCCGCCACCTGGCAAGAAGCGGTGAAGCTGGGCGTTGACCTGCTGGTGAAGGCTGATGTGGTTGAGCCGCGCTATTACCAGGCCATCCTCGACGGCGTTGCCGAACATGGCCCTTACTTCGTGATTGCGCCGGGCCTGGCGATGCCGCACGGGCGCCCGGAGGAGGGCGTCAAGAAAACCGGTTTTGCGCTGGTGACGCTGAAAACGCCGCTGGTCTTTAACCACGAAGATAACGACCCGGTGGACATCCTGATAACGATGGCGGCGGTCGATGCCAATACCCATCAGGAAGTGGGCATCATGCAAATCGTTAACCTATTCGATGATGAAGCCAACTTCGACCGTTTACGCGCCTGCCGTACCGCGCAGGAAGTGCTCGATTTAATTGATAACGCCAATGCGGCGGCTGTTTAAAAGGAATAGCAAAATGTCATTACCTATGTTGCAGGTCGCGCTGGATAACCAGTCAATGTCTTCCGCGTATGAAACCACTCGTCTGATTGCCGATGAAGTGGACATTATTGAAGTCGGCACCATTCTTTGCGTGGCCGAAGGTGTTCGCGCGGTTCGTGACCTGAAGGCGCTCTATCCGCATAAAATTGTCCTGGCGGACGCCAAAATTGCCGATGCCGGTAAAATTCTCTCCCGCATGTGCTTTGAAGCTAATGCTGACTGGGTGACTGTGATCTGCTGTGCGGATATCAACACCACCAAAGGCGCGCTGGACGTGGCGAAAGAGTTTAACGGCGACGTTCAGATAGAACTGACCGGTTTCTGGACCTGGGAACAGGCGCAGGAGTGGCGTGACGCGGGCATCCAGCAGGTGGTGTATCACCGCAGCCGCGACGCGCAGGCGGCGGGTGTTGCCTGGGGCGAGGCGGATATCAGCGCCATCAAACGTCTGGCGGATATGGGCTTTAAAGTGACCGTAACCGGCGGGCTGGCGCTCGAAGATCTGCCGTTATTTAAAGGCATCCCGATTCACGTCTTTATCGCTGGTCGCAGTATTCGCGATGCCGCGTCACCGGTGGAAGCCGCGCGTCAGTTTAAACGCTCTATTGCCCAGCTTTGGGGCTAAGGAGCCATTATGCTGTCGAAACAAATTCCGCTCGGCATCTATGAAAAAGCGCTCCCCGCCGGGGAGTGCTGGATGGCGCGGCTGAAGCTTGCGAAAACGCTGGGTTTTGATTTTGTCGAAATGTCGGTGGATGAAACTGATGCGCGGCTGTCACGCCTCGACTGGAGTCGCGAACAGCGCCTGGCGCTGGTCAACGCGATTGCCGAAACCGGCGTACGCGTACCGTCCATGTGCCTCTCTGCCCACCGTCGTTTTCCGCTGGGCAGTGAAGACGACGCGGTTCGGGCGCAGGGGCTTGAGATTATGCGCAAGGCCATTCAGTTTGCGCAGGACATCGGCATTCGCGTTATCCAGTTGGCGGGTTATGACGTTTATTATCAGGAAGCCAACAACGAAACGCGGCGTCGTTTCCGCGACGGGCTAAAAGAGAGCGTCGAAATGGCCAGCCGCGCGCAGGTAACGCTGGCAATGGAGATCATGGACTATCCGTTAATGAACTCCATCAGCAAAGCGCTGGGCTACGCTCACTATCTGAATAACCCGTGGTTCCAGCTCTACCCGGATATCGGCAATCTGTCCGCCTGGGATAACGATGTGCAGATGGAACTTCAGGCTGGAATCGGCCATATCGTCGCCGTACACGTGAAAGACACCAAACCCGGCGTCTTTAAAAACGTGCCGTTTGGCGAAGGTGTGGTTGATTTTGAACGCTGCTTTGAGACGCTCAAAACGAGCGGTTACTGTGGGCCGTATTTGATTGAAATGTGGAGTGAAACCTCCGATGACCCAGCGCAGGAAGTGGCAAAAGCGCGTGATTGGGTGAAGGCGCGAATGGCCCGTGCGGGTCTGGTGGAGGCGGCATAATGCAAAAGCTTAAACAGCAGGTATTTGAAGCTAATATGGCGTTGCCGCACTATGGCCTCGTCACTTTTACCTGGGGCAACGTCAGCGCTATCGACCGCGCGCGCGGGCTGGTGGTGATTAAGCCTAGCGGTGTCGCTTATGAAAGCATGGGCGTTGACGACATGGTGGTGGTCGATATGTCAGGGAAGGTGGTGGAAGGCGGTTATCGTCCTTCCTCTGATACCGCGACCCATCTGGCGTTGTACCAGCGCTATCCCTCGCTTGGTGGCGTGGTGCATACCCACTCCACACATGCCACCGCGTGGGCGCAGGCAGGGCTGGCTATCCCCGCGTTGGGCACTACTCATGCGGACTACTTCTTTGGCGACATTCCCTGCACTCGGGCGTTAACAGCAGAAGAAGTGCAGGGCGAGTATGAGCTGAACACCGGCAAAGTGATCATCGAAACTTTAGGCGAAGTAGAGCCGCTGCATACGCCGGGCATCGTGGTCTATCAGCACGGCCCATTCGCGTGGGGAAAAGATGCCCACGACGCGGTGCATAACGCGGTGGTCATGGAAGAAGTGGCGAGAATGGCGTGGATTGCGCGCGCGATTAACCCGGCGCTCAACCACATTGATGATTACCTGATGAATAAGCATTTCATGCGCAAGCATGGCCCAAATGCCTATTACGGCCAGTAGCGAGTCGCCCGGCCAAGCGCAGCGCCGCCGGGATTCCTCCCCGGCTAACGACAAAAGCATTACCCCCCGAAATTTGTACTCCCACGGGATGTTACTGGTCTGGTTTCGGGGTTTTTTATGCTTCGCCCCCGGGCGGGGGCGAAGGTCGGGTATCAGCGATAAATAGCTGCGCTGGCGTGGATTAACCCATCGCTTCCCGGCTCATGCATCAGGATAGGCCGATAGTATCTGGCACCCTGTGCATCGCTCTCCTGACTGAGCGCCATGTCGGCCTCTTGCTCAGTGGCGATATTATGATTGATATAGATAACTCCCAGGCTCTGCACATCGTCCATGTTACGTGCCTGACGGCCATCAATCTTAATGGCAGCCTGTGCGCTGGTGCTAACCAGTAACGCAGCAATTACGGCAATGATGATGTTTTTCATACCTGACTCCTTACTGACAGTCCTGACGTTACGCGGGGCTCTCCTCTGGTGGTGTGTGTGACTTCTGAGTTAATTGTAATCCTTCTACAGCATCTCCACAGAGACCTTTTCTGATGCTGTTGTTCAAAAAATTACCGCTTTCCGGGCTGTTTAATTTTAAATCACCGACTTAGGCTCACTTTGCGCTTTGTGCGAATATTTTGCGCAATCAGCTTGTGTTTCCCGGGTGCGGCAAGTACTATTACGCGTCATTTTTCAGCCGACCTTTAACACGTTCCTTGCCTCCATGGGCCTCGGCTGACCCAGACAGGAGGCTGAATAATCCGTAAGGAGCAATTCGATGCGTCATTACGAAATCGTTTTTATGGTCCATCCTGACCAGAGCGAACAGGTTCCGGGTATGATCGAACGCTACACTGGTGCAATCACTGCAGCAGAAGGCACGATCCACCGTCTGGAAGACTGGGGCCGCCGTCAGCTGGCTTACCCGATCAACAAACTGCACAAAGCACACTACGTTCTGCTGAACGTTGAAGCTCCGCAGGAAGTGATCGATGAGCTGGAAACAAACTTCCGCTTCAACGATGCCGTTATCCGCAGCATGGTTATGCGTACTAAGCACGCTGTTACCGAAGCATCTCCAATGGTTAAAGCGAAAGACGAGCGTCGTGAACGTCGTGACGATTTCGCAAATGAAACCGCAGATGATGCTGAAGCTGGGGATTCTGAAGAGTAATTTCTGATGACCAACCGTCTGGTGTTATCCGGCACTGTGTGCAGGACGCCGCTTCGCAAGGTCAGCCCATCAGGAATTCCTCATTGCCAGTTCGTGCTTGAGCATCGTTCTGTGCAGGAGGAAGCCGGTTTCCACCGGCAGGCATGGTGCCAAATGCCCGTTATTATTAGCGGACACGAGAACCAAGCCATTACTCACAGTATAACGGTCGGCAGTTGCATAACCGTTCAGGGTTTTATCTGTTGCCACAAAGCAAAGAATGGCCTGAGCAAAATGGTTCTGCATGCCGAGCAGATTGAATTGATAGATTCTGGAGACTAGCCAAATGGCACGTTATTTCCGTCGTCGCAAGTTCTGCCGTTTCACCGCGGAAGGCGTTGTTGAGATCGATTACAAAGACATCGCAACGTTGAAAAACTACATTACCGAAAGCGGTAAAATTGTCCCGAGCCGTATTACCGGTACTCGTGCAAAATACCAGCGTCAGCTGGCTCGCTGCATCAAGCGCGCTCGCTACCTGTCCCTGCTGCCGTATACTGATCGTCATCAGTAATCGGCCGCCGTCTATTAACGACTTTAAGAGGATAAGGTAATGCAAGTTATTCTGCTTGATAAAGTAGCAAACCTGGGCACCCTGGGTGATCAAGTTAACGTTAAAGCGGGCTACGCTCGTAACTTCCTGGTACCACAGGGCAAAGCTGTTCCTGCTACCAAGAAAAACGTTGAATTCTTCGAAGCACGTCGTGCAGAACTGGAAGCCAAACTGGCTGACGTTCTGGGCGCTGCAGAAGCTCGTGCTGCACAGATCGTAGCACTGGAATCAGTAACCATCGCGTCTAAAGCGGGCGACGAAGGTAAACTGTTCGGTTCCATCGGTACTCGCGACATCGCTGATGCAGTTACTGCTGCTGGCGTTAATGTTGCTAAGAGCGAAGTTCGTCTGCCGAACGGCGTTCTGCGTACTGTTGGCGAGCACGAAGTGAACTTCCAGGTTCACAGCGAAGTATTCGCTAAAGTTATCATCAACGTTGTTGCTGCTTAATCAGCAACCCTCGTTTTGATAACAACAAACCGCCGGCCTTGTGCCGGCGTTTTGCTTTCTGGCTCCCGCGCTTTTCAACTGGCTATCTTTCATCCTTTTCGCGATAATCATAAAAATAAAACATTATTTTAATTTATGGTGGAAGAATGGATACTCTCAGCCAGCCTCCCTTATTTTCTCGTAAGAACATCGTTTACCTCAGCGCCGCTTTCTGCTGCTTGCTCTGGGGAAGCGCCTATCCGGCTATCAAAAGCGGATATGAAATCTTCCAGATTGCTGCTGACGATATCCCGACCAAAATTGTTTTTGCTGGCTATCGCTTCCTGTTTGCAGGATTACTGTTGTTACTGCTGGCGATGGCGACGCGAAAACCGATTGCGCGACTCAGTCCGCGCCAATTCGGGCAGCTGACGCTATTGGGTCTGACGCAAACCTCCCTGCAATATATTTTCTTCTACATTGGCCTCGCCTTCACGACCGGGGTTAAAGGCTCGATCATGAATGCGACCGGCACATTTTTTAGCGTGCTGCTGGCGCACTTTATCTATCAAAACGATAAGCTCAGCTATAACAAAACGTTGGGCTGTATTTTGGGCTTTGCGGGCGTGATGGTGGTGAACTTCAACAGCGGCCTGCTGGACTTCAGCTTTAGCCTGCTGGGGGATGGTTCGGTCGTGCTGGCGGCCTTTATTTTGTCGGCAGCCTCGCTGTATGGAAAACGGATCTCTCAGACGGTCGACCCAACGGTGATGACCGGCTATCAGCTGGCGCTGGGTGGCCTGGCGCTGGTGGTGGGCGGCTATCTTAGCGGCGGAGAGCTTACCTTCCACGGCATCTCATCGGTGGCGATTCTGGGCTACCTGACGCTACTCTCTTCGGTGGCTTTCGCCTTGTGGAGCATTCTGCTCAAATACAATCGCGTGGGGATGATCGCGCCGTTTAACTTCCTGATCCCGGTTTCGGGTTCGGTGCTGTCGGCGATTTTTCTCGGAGAGGATATTCTCGAATGGAAATATGCGCTGGCGTTGCTGCTGGTGTGTTCGGGGATTTGGTGGGTAAATAAAGTAAAAAGATAGTTTGAGGTTGTCGGGTAATCCCGGCGTCGCGCAGCGAAGCCGGGCTACCACTTGATGCCTGATGGCGCTGCGCTTATCAGGCCTACCAAAACGTAGGCCGGGTAAAGCGGAGCCGCAACCCGGCAATCAGCACGATTAACGAGCGCGAATAAAGCTGCCGTCTGCCTGACGGGTAAACAGCACCTGTCCGTTATCAGACTCAATGGTTAATCCCGTCACCACGCCGTTCGCGTTTTTACGAATCTGCACCTGTTGACCCTTTTTCAGGGTGCTAAGCGGTTTACCCGCTCCTTCAACCTGCGCCATCGCGTACACATCGGTTGGCGGCAGATTATTGTCGCGGAACAGCTGCGCCATCGTCTTGCCGGCCTCGACCTGATAGGTCCGCCATTGATTGCTGTCGGCGCTCTCCTGATACGGCTGAGTGCGTGACGGCGCGGCCTGTTCCGTTGGCTGCTCTTCCTGCACGGGTTCAGGTTCTACCGGTGCGACCTGATCCGGGTCATTTGACGGCGTGACCAGCTGCGCGTGTAACGGCTGAGCGTCAGGCTGCGGTGTGGACTGCGACTGGAAGTCTAGCTGCGCATTACGGCTCACGGGCGCAGGCGGACTGTCATCTGCAGATGGCAGCAAAAAGCCGATAATTACCACCACTGCGGCGATAATCACCCCGCGACGGTGGGCAAGCGGCAACGGATCCAGGATGCGGAGATTATCCGGCGCGTGCCAGATTTTCGTCAGCAAAGGTTTTACTTCAAATCTCCCGGGCATGGTTTTCCTCCTGCTCCGTGTCTTCGCTATCAACTAACTGCCTGATGAACGTGGTAAAGCACTCTTTCATCATATCCCATAGGTAATATTTATTGTTTCTTTTTCCCGGTAATTTGTCATCTTTCCTGACACAAAGTTTTACCCTATGCGGCGTGACTGCTATGCTGCCCGCTACTTTATACCCGAAGAAAGGAAAGACGATGGCCACCCCGACTTTTGACACCATTGAAGCACAGGCAAGCTACGGTATTGGCCTGCAGGTAGGACAGCAGCTGAGCGAGTCCGGTTTGCAGGGTTTACTGCCGGAAGCACTGGTTGCCGGTATTGCCGACGCGCTGGAAGGCAAACAGCCTGCTGTGCCAGTAGACGTTGTTCACCGTGCACTGCGTGAAATTCACGAACGTGCTGATGCCGTTCGTCGCGAGCGTTTTGCCTCAATGGCAGAAGATGGCGTGAAATACCTGGAAGAAAACCGTGAGAAAGAAGGCGTGAACAGCACCGAAACCGGTCTGCAGTTCCGCGTTCTGACCCAGGGCGAAGGCGCAATCCCAGCGCGTACCGACCACGTTCGCGTACACTACACCGGTAAACTGATTGATGGCACCGTCTTCGACAGCTCCGTTGCCCGTGGCGAACCGGCTGAATTCCCGGTTAATGGCGTGATCCCAGGCTGGATTGAAGCGCTGACCCTGATGCCAGTTGGCTCTAAATGGGAACTGACTATCCCTCACGAACTGGCCTACGGCGAACGCGGCGCGGGTGCATCTATCCCTCCGTTCAGCACGCTGGTCTTTGAGGTCGAGTTACTGGAAATCCTGTAACCCTCGCGTTTATCCTCTCTCCGCAGGGGGAGAGGATACAAACTCCTGAAGTTTGATATATCCTGGGATTTAATCTTGCAAATACCGTTGTTGCGTGTATTTTTGTGAGCTGTTTCCCATAGGTGAGGTGATATAACACTCACTTTAAACATAAAATTAACATTATATTTAAATCATAGTATTCATCCCTCCGATTCTTACCTAATATCGAGACATCCTATAGATGGGATAGTCTTGCATGACGACATAAAGGGCCAGTAGAGCCTGCACAACACAGACAGAAACAACAGGAAGAAATCACATGGTTGATCAGATCAAGGTCGCTGCTGCCGATGGGCAAGAGCCGACCGAACAATCGCTACGGCGAAACCTAACTAACCGGCATATTCAGCTAATCGCGATCGGCGGCGCCATCGGGACAGGTCTGTTTATGGGCTCCGGGAAAACAATCAGCCTCGCGGGGCCGTCGATCATCTTCGTGTATATGATCATCGGCTTTATGCTTTTCTTCGTGATGCGTGCGATGGGCGAACTGCTGCTCTCTAACCTCGAATATAAGTCGTTCAGTGATTTTGCAGCTGACCTGCTTGGCCCGTGGGCGGGCTATTTTACCGGCTGGACGTACTGGTTCTGCTGGGTTGTCACCGGGATGGCCGATGTGGTGGCGATAACCGCCTACGCGCAATTCTGGTTCCCCGGACTCTCCGACTGGGTGGCCTCGCTGGCGGTAGTTGTCCTGCTGCTGAGCCTGAACCTTGCCACCGTGAAGATGTTCGGTGAGATGGAGTTCTGGTTTGCGATGATCAAAATCGTCGCCATCGTCGCGCTGATTATTGTCGGCCTGGTGATGGTGCTGACGCACTTTACCTCGCCAACCGGCGTTGAGGCCTCGTTTGCACACCTGTGGAACGACGGCGGCTGGTTCCCGAAAGGCATTAGCGGTTTCTTTGCGGGCTTCCAGATTGCGGTATTCGCGTTTGTGGGGATTGAGCTGGTGGGAACCACCGCCGCTGAAACCAAAGACCCTGAGAAATCGCTGCCGCGCGCAATTAACTCTATTCCTATCCGCATCATCATGTTCTACGTGTTCGCGCTGATCGTGATTATGTCCGTGACCCCGTGGAGCTCAGTGGTACCGGATAAGAGCCCGTTTGTTGAACTGTTTATGCTGGTCGGCCTGCCTGCGGCGGCAAGCATCATCAACTTTGTGGTGCTGACGTCTGCCACCTCATCCGCTAACAGCGGCGTGTTCTCAACCAGCCGTATGCTGTTTGGCCTGGCACAAGATGGCGTCGCGCCTGGCCTGTTCGCTAAGCTCTCCAAACGCGCGGTACCGGCGAAAGGCTTGACCTTCTCCTGTATCTGCCTGCTGGGCGGCGTGGTGATGCTGATGGTCAACCCAAGCGTGATTGCGGCATTCACCATGATCACCACCGTCTCAGCGATTCTGTTTATGTTCGTCTGGACGATTATCCTGTGTTCTTACCTGGTTTACCGTAAGCAGCGTCCACACCTGCATGAATCTTCCAAATACAAAATGCCGTTGGGCAAAGTGATGTGCTGGGTATGTATGGCGTTCTTCGCCTTCGTACTGGTGCTGCTGACGCTGGAAGCCGATACCCGTGAAGCGCTGATGGTGACGCCAATTTGGTTCATCGTGCTGGGGCTGGGTTGGATGTTCCTGCGTAAGAATCAGCGGGCTAAGTAAGGTACGATTGCCCGATGGCGCTTTGCTTATCGGGCCTACGAGCGCGATCGTTGTAGGCCGGGTAAGCGCAGCGCCACCCGGCAGTACCAGTCTCAAACCTCAAAGCGCCCATCGTGGCGCTTTCTTCGTTTTTGCGCCCCACCTCGACGTCCTCCCTTTCTTAACGTGCTACTTTCCCCGCCACAAACGAAAAGCCTATGGAGATAAAATGCGTCAGAGAACAATTGTTTGCCCGGTAATTCAAAATGAGGGCGAATACCTGTTATGCAAAATGGCAGCCGATCGTGGTGTTTTCCCTAATCAATGGGCGCTATCCGGCGGCGGCATGGAGCCGGGCGAAACGATGGAAGAAGCGCTCAGACGAGAGATCCGTGAAGAACTTGGCGAGGCGCTGGTTATTTCTGAGGTGAAGCCGTGGGCCTTTCGCGATGACGTGCGGGTGAAAACCTACGCCGATGGCACCACCGAGCAAATCTACATGATTTATCTCATCTTTGACTGCGTAAGCGCCAACCGTGATGTCACTTTCAATGAAGAGTTTCAGGAAATTGCCTGGGTGAAACCCGAAGCGCTAGCGGATATGGACTTAAACGTGGCGACGCAGGAAACGTTCCGCCAGAAAGGACTGCTGTAAACAAAACCGCCCCCATCAGGAGGCGGCTGACCAACTTATTCCCCGGCCAGTGCGCGCGGGAACAGAACGTTATTTTCGAGGCTGATATGTTCCATCAGGTCATCGATCATCTCGTTAATGCCGTTGTACATCGCCTTCCACGTGGTGCAGGCTTCCGGCGGGATGGTAACGTTCTGCGTGGTGTGCTTAATCACTTCCAGCAGTTCACCCGCTTCATCGTGCTCGCTTTCCATTACGCTGATTGGGCCCATCGCCTGACTGCCCATGCCTTGTTTGATCATTGGGAACAGAATCTGTTCTTCTTTCATCATGTGGCTGGAGAGTTCCTGGTGCAGCATGGTCAGGTATTTAGCCAGACCTTTCGGTACGTTGGGTTTGTCGGCGTGAACGCGCTCAACCTTGGTAGCCTGTAAAATCAGCTCCGGCAGCTGCTCGCGGTGACGGTCATGATAACGCACCACAATGTGATCGATGATTTCCGGCAGCGGGGCGACACGCCAGTCTTTCTCAACCGGTTGTTCCGCTAATTTTGCCAGCTCTGCTTCAATGACTTCGACGTCCAGTTCTTTCCTTGCCGCCGCGCGAGCAAGCGTCTGCTTACCGCCGCAGCAGTAATCCATATCGTATTTACGGAACAGCGCGGATGCGCGTGAAATGGAGAGCGCAAGCTCGCCTAAGGGTTGGTCGCGAAAGGCCATAACAGTTACCTCGTCATCAATAATATAAGGTGTATTTTAAATGCATCTTTAAATAAAGATATACCCCTTTAGAGGGAGTGGAGAAAAAGTGATGGCTGTCACAAAAATTTATTTATGTTTAAGATGCTGAATCTTATTAAGAATGGGTCTGGTACGACCTGAATCGATTAAATAACCCCGCCATACTGCCGATAGTGAGACTCCAGATCACCTGCACTAGAAAGGCAAATGATGTTCAAAAGAATAAAAGTCATCACCGTACTGATTATCGTGCTGCTCGCGTTGGGCGCGATGCAGCTTATCTCGGCGGGCGTATTCGTACGTGCGCTCAACAACGATAAGCAAAACTTCAACGTTTCACAGCTCTCAAGCCAGAACGTCGCGGAGTTCACCGACGCGTGGATAAGTCTCAACCAGGCGCGCGTTACGCTCAACCGTGGCATGCTGCGTCTGCAAGGCACGATGGCGAGCAGTATCAACGGCGGTGAATTGAAAACGCTGGTGGATACCGCAAACAATCTGCTGGTGGATGCCAAACGTCACTACGACAAATATTACGCGCTGCCAGAAACGCCGGGGCTCGATGGGAATCTGTCAGACAGTCTTGAAAAGCAGTACGGTATTTACTCTGCCACGCTCGCGCGCATGAACGAACTGCTCGCGGAAGGCAAGCTGGATGAGATGTTCAAGCAGAACGCTGAACAGAAACAGCAGGCGATGCAGGCGGTTTATCAGCAATGGCGTGCGGCGCAGGCGACGTTGACCAGTGCGGGTATCCAGCAAAATAACAGCGACTACACTCGGATACTGTGGACGCTGGCGGCGATCATGCTGATGGTGGTCGCGGTGATTGTTGTGAGCTGGGTGGCGATGCAGCGCGTACTGCTCAAGCCGCTGCATTTGGTGATGGCGCATATCCGCCATATCGCTGAAGGCGACCTGACCAACGACATTAATACCGAAGGTAGCAACGAAATGGCGCTGCTGGCGCGCAACGTCAATGAAATGCAGCAGTCGCTGGCGAAAACCGTCGGCGTGGTGCGTGAGGGCGCAGATACTATTTACACCGGGGCGGGTGAAATATCGGCGGGCAGTAGCGATCTGTCATCGCGTACCGAGCAACAGGCGGCGTCGCTTGAAGAAACGGCCGCCAGCATGGAGCAGCTGACCGCCACCGTTAAGCAGAATGCTGACAACGCCCGCCAGGCAACTCAGCTGGCGCATAACGCGTCGCAGACGGCGCAGAAGGGCGGCAATGTGGTGGACGGCGTTGTACGTACGATGGACGAAATCGCCGCCAGTTCCAGCAAGATTGCGCAGATCACCAACGTCATTGATGGTATTGCCTTCCAGACCAATATTCTGGCGCTGAACGCGGCGGTGGAAGCGGCACGTGCCGGTGAGCAGGGGCGTGGATTTGCGGTCGTTGCTGGAGAAGTTCGCACTCTGGCACAGCGGAGCGCGCAGGCGGCGAAAGAGATCAAAGGGCTGATTGATGATTCCGGCAACCGCGTTAACGCGGGCTCGGCACTGGTACACGAAGCCGGTGCTACGATGGCGGAAATCGTCAATGCGGTTACGCGCGTGAGCGACATTATGGGTGAAATTGCCTCCGCCTCCGACGAACAAAGCCGTGGGATCGATCAGGTCGGCCAGGCTGTCGCCGAGATGGATCGCGTAACCCAGCAGAACGCCTCGCTGGTGGAAGAGTCGGCAACGGCCGCCGCCGCGCTGGAAGAGCAGGCTGCACGACTGAACGAAACGGTGGCGGTGTTTAAAATTACGCGCCAGCAGCGGATGCAAAAAGCGCCGGTGAGAAAGGCCCATGTGCCAGCGGCGAAAGCCGCGCCGCAAAATGAGGCGAACTGGGAAACCTTCTAAGCGTTGTGCTGCAAAGACCGGCATTCTCGCCGGTCTTTGCTTGCCGGATGGCGGCGTAAACGCCTTATCCGGCCTACACCAGCCGGTAGGCCTGATAAGCGAAGCGCCATCAGGCAACTTTCTTCGCGCTGGCCTCGTAGGCCTGATAAGCGAAGCGCCATCAGGCAATACTGGCACGTTGCCTCATACCGGCACCACCGCCGGTTTCTGCGGTTTTGAGCGCACCGCAATCACTACCCCTACCACCAGCAGCGTAATCCCGCAAAGCGTCAACACAGGCGGCATTTGCTGGCGTAATAAGAAGGTGTACAGCAACCCCGCCAGGGTTTCGAAGACAATCAACGGCCCTAACACCACCGTCGGCAACCGTTGGCTTGCCACGTTCCAGCACAGCGCCCCCACCCATGAACACAGTACGGCAATGGCCACCATTAACCCGATAAAGACCGCCGGACGCGGGCCAAAAGGCAGGGCGAAATCAGGCGTTTGTATATCCAGCCACCAGCAGGCCGCGGCGTATCCGACGATGGAGACGGGGAGTGTCACCAGCGCCTGCGCGGTCGCCCACATGAGCGGCGGTTTTTGCGGGTTCTCCCGTAACCAGCGGGCGTTGCGCAGCGCATACCACGCCCAGCACACGACTGAGACTGAGGCCAGCGCGATCCCTGAACCGTAGCGCCAGCCGCTAAAATCGGGCTGCCCCTGACGCAATTCGGCGACGTTCACACACATTAGACCGATACCAATCAGCACCAGTGCAGGCATCAGCCGACGCCATGAGAGTTTGCCGTCGCGCTGGCTGTAAAGCAGGTTAGCGAAAACAGGGATTACCACCGGCAGGGTGGCGATAATCATTGTCGAAACCGGCGCGCCGGTACGCTGAATGGCGCTGGCAAGGCACAGGTAATAAATCACGTTCCCGACCATCGTCAGCGCCAACGCCGTCCACCAATCCTGGCGCGTAAGCTGCCGTAAACGTCCACGCCCCAGCCATGCCAGCGGTAGCGCAATCAGCCCCAACGCCAGATAGCGCCCCATCGACTGCAACACCGCCGGGTATTCCGGCACGATAAGCGGGCCAACAAAAATCAGTCCCCACATTAATCCCGCCAACAGGGCGTACAGCACTCCGCTAATCATCATAAAATCCAAATCTATTTATCATGCGCCAAGTGTAGGAAGGGAAAAGCGTTCAGTATTGTATGAGATTGCTGATTAGCGACGAGCGACCTGTTTTTGATAGCGCACTGGCGTAATGCCGTAGCGCTGGGTAAAGGCGCGGGTGAGATGAGATTGATCGGTCAGGCCAGCGGCGGCAGCGACCTCGGCTGCGGGCATACCGTGAGTGAGGAATTCTTTGGCGCGCCACAGTCGAACGGCCATCAGCATCTGGTGCGGTGTGACGTGGAAGTGGGCTTTGAACTGACGCTGAAAATGCCATGGGCTGAGTGCGGCGACGTTCGCCAGCTCATCAAGCGTAATGGGGTGCATATAGTTGTCGTACAGGTATTCGCGCACGCGGGTAAAGCGATGTTTACCCTCGACTAACACCGGCGCATGGCGGGCCAGCGGCGAAAAGGTGTTGATCATATCCAGCAGCAGACCTTTCTGTGCCAGTGGATCGTCGGTGTGCCACAGCGAATGGATTTGCCGACCAATCAGCTGTGAACGCTGCGGATCATGGCGAGTCGCATCGGCAAACCACCAATGACGGATACCCGTGACCTCTTCAAGCAGGTCGGGTTGCAGATAAATCATTCGGTAGCGCCAGCCGTCAGCGGTTTCCGCTTCACCGGTATGCAGCTCATCCGGGTTCATCGTCACCACAGAATGCACGGGGGCGATATGCTGAGTGCCGCGATAGCGAAAGCGCTCGGCACCGGCTTCAATGACGCCAATACCAAACGCTTCGTGAGTATGAGGTTCAAAGGCATAACGCGAAATATGCGCGTGATACAGCTCAACGCCCGGCACCTGCGCCAGATGGCGAAAGCGCGCGCTATCTTTCTCATCGATGAACTGTTCTGGTACGCCTTGCACGTGATATTTCCCCCGGGGCCATCTTTGTATTATCAGAGATGACCCGCAGGGGCGCTAGCCTATTTAACCGATTTTTAACGCTTACAGGATGCCTTTCACACTGTCGGCAAGCGATGTAGTTGGACGGCCGATTAGCGTGCTGAGCGTATGGCTGTCGTCAAACAGACCGCCTTTTGAAGCGCCAACGTCGGAGTCAGCCAGCATATCGGCCAGGCCTTCTGGCAGGCCAACGCTCTTCAGCGCGGCGGCAAAATCGGCCTGACTCATGTTCTGATACACCACGTTTTTACCGCTCTGCTTCGTCAGTTCAGCGGCCAGCTTGGACAGCGTCCAGCCATTGTCGCCCGCCAGTTCATAGACTTTCCCGGCATGACCGTCTTCGCTTATCACGCGCGCCGCAGCGGCGGCATAATCCGCACGCGTTGCTGAGGCAATTTTCCCCTCGCCCGCTGCGCCAATAAACACGCCGTGCTCCAGCGCTGGAGGTACGCTCGCCAGATAGTTTTCGGTATACCAGCCGTTACGCAGCAACGCGTAGGGAATACCGGAATCGGCCAGCATTTTCTCGGTTGTGATGTGCTCATCTGCCAGGCCCAGCGGAGATTTATCCGCATGCAAGAGACTGGTGTAGGCAATAAATTTCACGCCAGCGGCTTTGGCGGCATTGATGATATTACGGTGCTGCGGCGCACGCTGCCCCACCTCGCTTGAGGAGATAATCAGCAGTTTATCGACGCCCTGTAATGCCGCAGTTAGCGCGGCTTCATCACCGTAATCGGCCTGACGAACCGCCACGCCTTTTTGGCTCAGCGCCTGCGCTTTTGCCGGGTTACGAACAATCGCCGCCAGCTGATTCGCCGCCGTGGTGTTAAGCAGGTTTTCAATAACAAGTTGACCAAGTTGGCCGGTAGCTCCGGTAATCGCAATCATGGGTGTTCTCCTTCGTGTTCGTATGATGTTGTGGTAAGCTAACACCTTAACTAACTTTTAGTAAGTACGTACAAAAAGGTAAGTATGAAAGAAATGACCCCAACGCTGACGCAAAAGCTACGTAACGGCAATTTGTTTGCCGAAAGCTGCCCCTCGCGCGATGTCCTGAAACATGTGACCAGCCGTTGGGGCGTGCTGATTCTGGTGGCGCTGCGCGAAGGCACGCACCGGTTTAGCGATCTACGCCGAAAGATGGGCGGGGTGAGTGAAAAAATGCTCGCCCAGTCGCTACAGGCGCTGGAGCAAGATGGTTTTATCAACCGCATCTCTTACCCAGTGGTACCGCCGCACGTTGAGTATAGCCTCACTCCGATGGGGGAGGCGGTGAGTGAAAAGGTGGCGGCGCTAGCGGATTGGATTGAGGTGAATTTGCCGGACGTGATGGCGCAGAAAACCCCGGCGTCGGCGTAAACGCCTCGACCGGGCCGCCATCAGGCCCGATCGCTTAAATTGCCGGATGGCGGCTTCGCCTTATCCGGCCTACACCAATCTGTAGCCCGGCCGAGCGAAGCGACGCCGGGAACCACGCGAAAATTACTTGCTCAAATCCACCTGATAAATCGCAAAACCAATCTCATCCGTAGCGACCTGCTTCATCGGATACTGGGCTTTCTCTTTAATAAACGCCGCCGCTTTTTCTGACGGCGAGGTTTCAAAGCGAATATCCAGCTTCGTGTCGCTGTGAATCGGCGCCAGACGCCAGTTGTTGTCGGCTGCTGGATGAATCTCACCGGCCTTCTTCGACTCGGCGCTTATCCATGCCGCGAGCACCGAGCGGTTTTCATCCGGCGAGGCGAAGGCGATATGGCTGTCACCGGTGCCCGCGAACTTGCCGCCGTAGGCGCGATAGTTATTGGTGGCAACGAGGAAAGTGGCGTTCGGATCGATAGGCTTACCGTTAAACGTCAGATTTTTAATGCGCTCGGCTTGCGGGTTAACGCTCTGGCATTCGCCGTCGTAGCGGGCGGGCTGAGTAATATCCACCTGATAATTCACGCCATCGATAACGTCGAAGTTATAGGTGCGGAAGCCGTCCCAGTTAATCAGCCCCTGCGGTTTAGTGCTGTGCGGATCGATCTGGTTAAACTGGCCGGCTGAGCACTCCAGCCACTCTTTCACCTCTTTACCGCTGGCTTTCACCACCACCAGAGTGTTCGGATAGAGATAAAGGTCGGCGGCGTTACGGAAGGTGAGCTGGCCTTTTTCCACTTCGACGTAGCTTGCCGGGTCGTTCTTACGTCCGCCGACTTTAAACGGTGCGGCGGCCGAAAGTACCGGCAGTTTTGCCAGATCCGGGTCGCCCTGAATGTAGTGTTCAACGTAGGCTTTCTGCGCCATGTTGACCACCTGCACGGTCGGGTCGTCCTGTACCAATGACAGGTAGCTGTACATGTTGTCGGAGGATTTGCCAATAGGCTTGCTGACGAATTCGCGGGTGGCGTCGTGGTCGGTCTTGAGCGCCGCAACCAGCTTAGCGTCTTCTGCCGCCAGCGATTTTTTCGCGGCGGTATCATAAATTGGTCGCGCCTGTGCCTGGGCTGCCGTGACCTGCCATTTGCCGCTATCATCATTTAGCACCAGATCGACGACGCCTAAATGATCGCCCCACATCCCCGGCATCACGGCGGGAATGCCGTTCAACGTGCCTTTGTCGATATCTGCGCCTTTAATACTGGCAAAATCTTTACCCGGGAACACCGCGTGAGCGTGACCAAACATAATGGCATCAACGCCCGGCACCTGGCTTAAGTAGTAGACCGAGTTCTCGGCCATCGCCTGATAAGGATCGGCGGAGAGACCGGAGTGAGCAATCACGACAACCACGTCTGCGCCGTTGGCGCGCATCTCCGGCACGTATTTACGTGCCGTTTCGGTGATGTCGTTGACCGTCACTTTACCGCTCAGATTGGCTTTATCCCACGTCATAATCTGCGGCGGCACAAAGCCGATATAGCCGATTTTCAGCGTATGCTTTTTGCCGTCTTTATCGACCACGTCGGAATCTTTAATCAGATACGGGGTAAATAGCGGCTTTTTAGTCTTAACGTCGATGATATTGGCGTTAACGTACGGGAATTTCGCCCCTGCCAGCGCCTTGTGCAGGTAGTCCAGCCCGTAGTTGAATTCGTGGTTACCGAGGTTACCTACCGCATAATCAAGCAGGTTCATCGCCTTGTAGACCGGATGAATGTCACCCTGCTTCAGGCCTTTCGCCGCCATATAGTCGCCAAGAGGACTCCCCTGAATCACATCGCCGTTATCGACCAGCACGCTGTTCTTCACCTCGTCGCGTGCTGCATTAATCAGGCTTGCCGTGCGCACCAGACCAAACTTCTCGGTCGCGGTATCTTTGTAGTAATCAAAATCCATCATATTGCTATGCAGATCGGTGGTTTCCATTATGCGGAGATCCACCGTTGCCGCATTTACGCTGGCCGCAATCAGCGTAGCCAGCAGCGTTGCGCTAAACTTGATCATCAGAGGCATCCTTTTTTAGATCTAAGACACAGATTTAAATGTATTTGTTTTCTGTTACTTACGAAGGTGTGAATCATGCCAGAAAATCATGACGGGAAATCGGTAGCGGTTCACAGTTATTCGGGGCGATGATGGGAATAGCGGAATTAACGGCGATGCGATATAAATAAAACAATAAGTTAACGCCACTGTAATCTCAACGAGGTGGAGAATGTTAGAACAAGTCACTCAGCTTGCGCGTGACGCGGGCGATGCCATCATGCAGGTGTACGAGGGCAAACAGCCGTTAGACGTGACCAGCAAGAAAGATGATTCGCCGGTCACTGCGGCCGATATTGCGGCCCACCATGTGATTGTGAACGGCCTGAAGGCGATGACGCCGGACGTGCCGATTTTGTCGGAAGAAGACCCTCCCGGCTGGGATGTGCGCCAGCACTGGCAGCGCTACTGGTTGGTTGACCCGCTGGACGGCACTAAAGAGTTCATCAAACGTAACGGCGAATTCACCGTTAACATCGCTCTGATTGAAGACGGTAAAGCGGTGCTGGGCGTGGTCTATGCCCCGGTGCTGGACGTGATGTACAGCGCGGCCAATGGCAAAGCGTGGAAGGAAGAGGGTGGTGTGAGTCGTCCTATTCAGGTACGTGATGCAAACCCGCCGAAGGTGGTGGTGAGTCGTTCCCATTATGCCAACGACGATGAGCTCAAAGAGTACTTGCAGCAGCTGGGCGAGCACCAGACGGCATCCATCGGATCGTCGCTGAAGTTCTGTCTGGTGGCGGAAGGGGACGCGCAGCTCTATCCACGCTTTGGGCCAACCAATATCTGGGATACCGCAGCGGGGCACGCGGTCGCCGCCGCCGCCGGGGCGCACGTGAACGACTGGCAGGGCAAAACGCTGGATTACACCCCGCGTGAATCGTTCTTAAACCCCGGCTTCCGCGTCTCTATTTTTTAATTCACCAGCTTATGCAGCAGGGCCATTACCTGCTGCACCTCTGCGGCTGTCAGCGCGCCGTCTTTTGCCCACTGTATTTTGCCGTCTTTATCCAGCACCACAATCGCGGAGCTCTCTTCATCAAGCTGCCAGGCTTTTCGCACCACGCCATTGCTGTCGACCACAAACTGCGACCACGGATAGAGCTTCTTATTGCTTTCAAGGCTGCTGCGCACAAACATCGCTGAGCCAGGAATGGCATCATCGGTGTTAACAATCGTGGTGGTCTGGTAGCTATCATGAGGCAGTCTGGCGGACTTGATGGCCTCTATGATCCCGGCATTTTTCTCTTTTGCCGATGAGCGCCCGGCAATATGTTGTACCACCCGCACTTTTCCAGGCAGCATCGCGCTATTCCAGTTTTTGTAGCTAAACTTATCATTGTCGAGAATCAATTCACCCCGATCCGCTACCCCGACGGGCGCAACACGTTGCCCCTTTGTGAAGTTGTGTGCGGATGCCATTAACGGCATTAACAGGCATGAAACCGTGAGAAACGTACGTAGAGTCATGGTTTTTCCTTTTTTTATGCAGGTGATCCGACCACTTGGTCGATAGTTTTAATCATAAGTGCGATTTATGGACTTTTCCCGCAAAGACGGTGCCAGTTTGTGGAGGAACGCACACAATCGTATAAAAACGAAGACTTATACTGTCTTCGTCGTATGGCTGAAAAGAAAGTTCTGAAATATTGTAATAAATTGGTAAATAAGGCCCCCTATGATGGAGGCCCTTAGATTTTATGGACTATAGTTAACGAGTATTTAACTTTGCGCCCCGGAGCGTTGAGCCAAATGTGGATCAACTAGGGCGTAGTACTCGCAGGAGATTAGAATGAAAATTTTCCAACGCTACAACCCGTTTCAGGTAGCAAAGTATGTGAAGACCCTGTTCCGTGGACGGTTGTATATCAAGGACGTTGGCGCTTTTGAATTTGATAAAGGGAAAATTGTTCTCCCTAAAATTAAAGACAAGCAGCACCTTTCTGTGATGTCTGAAGTGAACCGCCAGGTGTTACGTCTGCAAACTGAGATGGCGTAACCTGCAAGCTTAATGCGGTAGAATTGAAAACGGCTCCCAATGGGAGCCGTTGATGTTTCTGGGCTGACTAAAATCGCTTACGCGTTATTTTGCTCGCTGTCCATCATGTCGGCCTGCTTCGGTACCAGCACCGTTGGCTTGTTATCGATGCGCGTCACCAGCAGCTGATCGATGCGGTAGTTATCAATATCCACCACCTCAAACTTGTAGCCGGAGAACTTCACCGAGTCGGTGCGTTTCGGGATTTTGCGCAGCATAAACATCATAAAACCACCGATGGTTTCATAGTTATCCGACTGCGGGAAATCATCGATGTCCAGCACGCGCATCACGTCATCAATCGGTGTGCCGCCATCAATCAGCCATGAGTTTTCATCACGGGCGACAATTTGCTCTTCCAGACCCTGGCCCACCAGATCGCCCATCAGCGTGGTCATCACGTCGTTAAGGGTGATAATCCCCACCACTAACGCGTATTCGTTCATGATGATGGCGAAGTCTTCACCGGCGGCTTTGAAGCTTTCCAGCGCTTCAGACAACGTGAGGGTGTCCGGCACGATGAGCGTATTGCGGATCTGCACGCCGCTATTGAGCGCCATGCTCTGATTGGCCAGCACGCGGTTCAGCAGGTCTTTTGAGTCAACGTAGCCGATGATGTGGTCGATATCTTCATTACACACCAGGAATTTAGAGTGTGGATGCTCGGCGACTTTGTTTTTCAGGCTCTGCTCATCTTCGTGCAGATCGAACCAGATCACATTCTCACGCGGCGTCATGGACGACGGCACGGTACGGGATTCCAGCTCAAACACGTTTTCAATCAGCTCATGTTCCTGCTTACGCAGTACACCCGCCAGGGCACCGGCTTCGAAGACCGCATAAATATCATCAGAGGTCAGATCGTCTTTGCGCACCATTGGCAGTTTGAAGATGCGGAAAATGATATTAGCCATGCCGTTAAAGAACCAGACCAGCGGGCGGAAGATAAACAAGCAGAAGCGCATCGGGTTGATGATGCGCAGTGCCACAACTTCAGGCGCAACCATACCGATGCGTTTCGGGGTTAAATCTGCAAACAAAATAAACAGACCGGTGACCAGCGAGAAGGAGAGGATAAAGCTCAGCTGTTCGGAGAGTTCGGCAGACAAATATTGAGAGAACAAGGAGTGGAATGCGGGAGAAAAAGCGGCGTCGCCGACGATACCGCCGAGAATGGCGACGGCATTCAGGCCAATCTGCACCACGGTAAAGAACATCCCGGGGTTTTCCTGCATTTTTAGAACACGTTGGGCGTTGACGTTGCCTTCATCGGCAAGCAGTTTCAGTTTAATTTTGCGCGATGCGGCAAGTGAAATCTCAGAGATTGAGAAGAACGCACTTACTGCGATCAGGCAAAGTATGATGAGTATACTGTTTAACATATCTTATCCGGCCCGTCTGGCCAGATCCTCGGAAGGGGAAGTTGATAAATCTGTGTGAAATACACATTGAAAACCGGCCCGAAGAAGAGGGGCCGGCATTTTCAGAAGGTAGTATAGCGTAAGGGACTGTAAAGCTGCCAGAGGTTAACCGTTTGTCGCCAGCGGCCTCTCCTTCACTTTGCCTGCTGGAGCCGCATCCCAAACCTTATCGTATGGGTAGCCGGTCAGCGCCAGAATCACCTCGCGAGTCTCCTGGTCGCAGTCTTCCGAATTGCCACCAAGCTTACGGCGCGCCACTTCCTTAACCAACAGACTGTGGGTTTTCTGCGTGAGCTTGAAGCGGTAAGTAATATAGAAGCTCACCGCCAGCAGCGCGGCAGTGGCAAATACCATCAGGCCAATAATGGCGTGCAGGGCGCTGGCAGGCTGCGTACCGCCGCCTTTCACAAAGCCGCTTTCCTCGAGCACGATGCCAATCAGCATGATCGCAAGCGCCACGGTGCTTTTGCGCGTTAAGACCATCACACCGGCAAAAATGCCTTCGCGACGTTGGCGGGTGACAATCTCATCGACGTCCGGGATAAAGCTGTAGATGTTCCAGGGAATATAGTACAGCCCGGCTTTGGCTAACCCTAACAGGACAAAGACCGCGGAGAACAGCAGCGTTGGCACCTGTAGGTTGCCGATATAGGCGATAAACAGGAACGCCAGCACCACAAAAATACTGCCATAAGAGAGCCTTAATGCGCCCGATGGCGTGAGATTAAACTTATTCATCAGCATCATAAAACCGAAGGTGCCGGGAATAGAAACAAAGGCGGCAATGCTTAATAACCCGGAAACCATATCAGTATCATGATGTAATGCGTACACCACGTAATAGGCAAATACTGAACCAAACACATCCATAGCGGTGAATGAGCAGATATAAATCAGAATATGCTGACGAAATATTTTTATCTTGAATGAAGAGATAAGATCGAGAACCAGATATTTTAAATGATTTAAAAGACCGCTACTGCGCTGATTCTCAGGTTGGAATTCGTATTCCTCGCGAACATCTTTGGCTTCCCATGTACAGGCCCAGGTGGTAAATACCGCGATGCAATAAATCACTGCAAAAACCAGACCGGTGAGGGTATAAGTAAACGAGTTATCTTTGCCGGTAAATTGCATAATGATTCCCGGCACGGAGACCGCCAGAAAACCACCGAGCGACGAGCACATCATCCGCACCCCGGACAACCGTGTACGCTCACTAAAACGGTTAGTCATCTCTGCGGCCAGCGTTTCCCACGGCACCAGCACCATGGCGGAGAGCAGCTCAATCGACAGATAGGTTCCCAGGTAATACCAGTAATTCATGTCGGTAATCCACACCAGCGCGTAGAGGAACATCAGCGGTGAGCTTATCAACAAGAAGAAACGGCGGCGGCCAAATTTACGCCCAAGCCAGGTATTACCGAAGTTATCGGTGATATAGCCCATAACCGGACTTAATATCGCATCAATAATACGAGCGATAGCAAATATTGACCCGGCTTCTAATACGGTTAAACCACAATAGGTGGTGTAAAAAAATAAAAGCCATGTTCCTATAACGGCAAAGGCGCCGCCGCCGAAAAGATCGGTTACGCCGTAGCCTATAGCGATACCATAGCCAACGCGGCGTTCGGTTGGTTTTACCATAATATTATTATTCCTGTACTGGTAGGGTGTTTCAGTGCAGAGTTACCTCTGCACCTTATATTATTGACAGCAGGAAATAGTGGATGACGATCACTCTATTATATTCACCCATTTCCTCAATAGTGACGATTGGTAAATAGCATTAACTATCCGTAATGATTTTGCCGCCTCATGAATTCCGCAATAATTTTCGGAATTATTATTGTCGAGTCCTTGATAAAAATGGTGAATCGCCTGTTGATGGCCGATACCCCAGTAGCTTTTGCCGACCCCATCCGGTGACGCGTCGCTGGCCAGTTTTGTGTGCTCATCGCCACAAATTTGCCACAGCGCGTTGTCCGAAAGGCGCAGCGTTCCGTGCTCAAACTCCAGCTCCAGCAGCAGCGGTGAATCGCTGGCATAACAGTTGCTGGCATAAAATAATCCGCGAGCGCCGTTGTTAAAGCTCATTGTCGCCATGGCGCTATCTTCAGTCTCAATCTCATCTTCCAGCAAAGTGCTATCTACCACCCCTTTTAAGCGGCTGACGCCTTCGCCAAACCACTGCATGAGATCCAGCGTATGGATAGCCTGATTAATCAGCAGGCTGCCACCTTCAGTGATGAAACTGCCGCGCCACGGACTGGCGCTGTAATAGCTGCCCCCACGTGACCAGGTGAGCACGGCTTTAATCGCGCGCATGCTGCCAAGCGACCCCGCCTCAATACAGCGCTGGATAGCCAGGCTGGTCGGGTTGAGGCGGTTTTGATAACAGATCCCAACATGACGCCCGGCAGCATCGGCTGCGGTCTGAATCTCCGCCACCTCCTGCGGGTTCATCACCATCGGTTTTTCACAGAACACCTGTTTGCCCGCAGCGAGCGCTGCCAGGATCATCGGCTTATGCAGGTAGTGCGGCGTGCAGATGTGTACCACGTCAATGGTGTCATCGAGCAGCATCTCGCGGTAATCCTGGTAAAACTGGCAGCCGTAAGTTGCTGCCAACCGGCTTCCCTTATCGCCATCAATATCGACAAGGGCGCGCAGGGCCACATTCGGAAGGTGGCGCAGTGCTTCCACATGACAGGTGTGGATAGCGCCGCCGCCGATAATCGCCACATGACGTGTTTTCATCACCGCCTCCCGTTACGCCACGGCGTTCGCCAGCATTTGTGCTTTCACGCACAGCTCGGCGGCTTTAAAGGTATGTTCCTGGGTCATCGCATTTTCGGTGCGATTCAGGCAGTCCAGAATCAACTGGCCGAAATACGGGAAACCGACCTGTCCGGCAACGGGATAGCGGAATTCGCCCTCTTTGTTGACCAGATAAACCACGTCCTGCTCGCCGCGCGTGATATCGACGTATTTGCGGATTTCGATATAGCCGTCGGTGCCTAAGAGCGTCAGACGACCGTCGCCCCAACTGGACAAGCCATCAGGCGTGAACCAGTCGCAGCGGAAGTAGCCGGTTGCGCCGTTTTCCCCGGCCAGCATTGCATCGCCAAAGTCTTCAAACTGCGGATACTCGGGGTGGTTGACGTTACGCACCTGGCTTGCCACCACGCGAGCATCGCTGTTGCCGGTGTAAAACAGGAACTGTTCAATCTGATGGCTGCCGATATCGCACAGGATGCCGCCGAAAAATTCCTTCTCGTAGAACCAATCCGGGCGGCCTTCGCCTTCGCGGTGCGGGCCGACGCCCAGCGTCTGCATCACGCGACCAATCGCGCCCTGTTGCACCAGTTGACCGGCAAACACCGCGCTTTCCACGTGCAGACGTTCACTGTAGTAGACCGCATATTTGCGTCCGGTTTGCGCCACTTTCTGCTTAGCCGCGTCGAGCTGTGCCAGAGTGGTTAACGGTGCTTTGTCGGTGAAATAGTCTTTGCCCGCGTCCATGACTTTAAGCCCCAGGGCGCAGCGCTCAGAGGGGATTGCGGCACCGGCGACCAGATGCACGCTACTGTCGTTTAAGATGGTTTCAAGCGTTGGGGCAATCTGTACCTGCGGGTACTGCTGGACGAATTTATCGACTTTCGCCGGGTCAGGATCATAAACCCATTTCAGCGTGGCACCGGCTTCAATCAGGCCGTTGCACATGCCATAAATATGGCCGTGATCTAATGCTGCGGCGGCAATGACAAATTCACCTGCGCCAACAACCGGCTGTGGTTTGCCCACCGGGGCGTAGTTCATACCGTCTTTGATGCTCATGTTTATGCTCCTTTGTCCAAATCTTTACCCAACGGAATTGCGCCCACTTCATTGAAGTTTTCTACCGACGCGGCTTTCTCATAAAAGTGTGGGGCGAGGGAAACCAGGCCACCGGTTTTATACCAGGGCTCATCCGGGTTGACGGGAAGGGTGACCACCCGTCCGGTTATCGAGGATTGATAAATCGCGGTAATCAGCTCTAGTGAGCGCTTACCCTGCACGCCGTCAATCAACGGTGCGCCTTGCTGTTCAACCGCGTTGAGCAGATCGTTGATCTGTCCGGTATGCAGGGTATATTTCAGCTTTGGCGTATTACGGAACAAGGCATCGAGGCGCGCCTCGCGCTCATCATCATGCTGTTCTTGCGGGAAGCCGTTGTCGGCAGAAACGCTGGCCCACATGTCCCACGGCGCGGAAATTCGGGCCTTTTCACCCTGAATAACGATCTTCTGATCTTCACCGTGATGCACCACCGAGGCGGTTAATTGCGTTAGCGCGCCGCTGCTGTAGCGGAAAATAGCGGCGGAGAGGTCTTCCACTTCGGCATTGTCGTGGGCGACGTTGGTCATCATTGCCACCACTTCCGTCGGGAAGCCGAGCATCCATTGAATGGCGTCGATATGGTGAACCGCATGATTGAGGGTGCAGCCGCCGCCCTCTTTCTCCCAGGTTCCGCGCCACCACAAATCGTAATAGCAGTGACCGCGCCACCAGAATGAATCCACCTGGGCGTGGCAGATTTTGCCCAGCTCACCGGAATCGACCACCTGCTTTAAGCGCCAGAAAGCATCGGTAAAGCGGTTCTGGGCGATAATTGAGAGGATTTTGCCGCTGGCGCGCTGGGCGGCGATCATCGCATCGCACTCTTCAAGCGACGCCGCCATCGGTTTTTCGCACAGCACATGCTTCCCGGCGTTAAGGGCATCGATACTGATTTCAGCATGAACATACGGCGGTGTGCAGACATCAACGATATCGACCTCGAGACCGGACTCCAGCATCGCCTGATGGCTGCTAAATACGGTTGCTTCCGTCAGCCCGTAACGCTCTTTTTTCTCTTGTGCTTTTTCGGGATAGATATCGACCAACGCGACAATCTGGCAGCGTTCGGCAAATTCTTGATATCCCTGAATATGGTTATGGGAGATATTCCCTGTACCCACAATGGCAATGCGTAACATGTGTTTCTCCTGCTGCGGTTTACCAGGTGCCGGAAGCATCCAGCGTTTTGCTTTCAACCTGTTTTTCCACCGAGTGCGCGATGCGCTCGTCGAGTAATTTTTTAAACAACGCTTCGTCAAACGGCAGGTCGACCCAGCCGTCGGTCCAGGTAGAGAGGTGCATAGCGTTGGAAAGCGTCAGGCCATGAATGCCATCGGTACCGGGGGCGATAAGCGGCGTGCCGTGGAGTACGGCGGCGGCAAAATTGGCGGTGACCACGTGATGTTCGCTGGATTCAGGCGCAACCGGAATGGTCACCTCCCAGCACTCAGGCTCGCCAAAACCGTTTTGCCAGCGGGCGTTAAACTCGGTTTCGGATTCGCGCAGTCGCCAGAAGCGCAACTTGCCGTCTTCGACCACGACTTTGCCGCGATCGCCTGCGATCTCCAGGCGATTGGTACCCGGCGCTTCGGCGGTGGTGGTGATAAACACGCCGGTCGCGCCATTGGCGTATTCAGCGTATGCGGTGACTTCGTTTTCCACTTCAATCTGGCGATGCTTTCCTTCCTGGCAGAAGGCGCGCATACGTACCGGCATCCCAACCAGCCACTGCCACAGGTCAAGCTGGTGCGGATCCTGGTTTAACAGCACGCCGCCGCCTTCGCCTTTCCAGGTCGCGCGCCAGCCGCCGGAGTTGTAATAGCTTTGTGAGCGATACCAGTTGGTGATAATCCAGTTAGAACGGCGCAGCTCGCCCAGTTCGCCGCTGTCGATCAGATCTTTCACTTTCTGATACAGCGGGTTTGGGCGCTGGTTAAACATCATGCCAAACACCACGTTGCAGCCACGGGCGAATTCGTTCATCTCGCGCACCTGCGCGGTGTAAACGCCCGCCGGTTTCTCGCATAGCGTATGGATGCCGTGGCGCATGGCCAGCATTGACAGGCCCGGGTGGTCATAGTGCGGCGTGGAGACGATCACCGCATCAATCAGCCCACTTTTAAGCATGGCTTCGGCGTCGCTGAATATTTCGACCTCTTCACCAACAAGCTGACGAATGGCCGGATGCTTATCGAGATTGTTGTCGCACACTGCCGTCAGGCAGGCTTCTTTCACCGTTCCCGCCAGTAGGTAACGGGCGTGAACGGTCCCGATATTACCTACGCCGATAATGCCAAAACGCACCTTTTCCATGTTGCACCTTACGTGATAGGAATGACTGATGTCTGAAAATAGGCAAGGTGCGAATGACGAACAAACGGAATTTGTGAGAATGCTCGCAGCTGGGAAAGGAATCTGGGCAAGGAAATGAAAATGCGTTTTAAAATCAGCCAACTGCATCTGCAAAAATTTGCAAAACATGATTGCGAGCGAGGTCACACAATGCCAGGTAAGCTAAAAATGGATGAAATAGCCGCCCGGACTGGCTACTCCATCAGCACCGTTTCCCGGGTACTGAGCGGCAAATCGTACACCAGCGACAAGGCGCGAGAAGCGATCGTCAAATGTGCTCGCCAGCTCGGCGTGCTCGACTCGTTGGCAAACGGACGGCTGCTGATTAACGGTATCGCGGTATTTGCCCCGGAGCGGACATTCCAGGGGCGGGGCGATACGTTTTATCTGGAGGTGACGAAAGGCATCGCTGAAGCCAGCGCGCCGCATGACGTCTGGATTAGCCACTGCGCGCTGGAAGAGCAGCGCGCCGACGTCAAATTATTCCTCGAAAAAGCCAACCAGAAGAACATCAATGCGGTGGTGATCATCGGCACGGACGACCCGACGATCCTCAAGCTTGCCAGCACCCTGAATAAACCCTGTGTGCTGATTAATTCTATCGACAGGGATATGGCGCTGGACTGCGTTTCACCCGACCACCGGGCGATTGGGTTTACCGCCATGCGCTATCTCTTTGAGCAAGGCCATCGTCGCGTGCTGACGATGACCTGTCTGCGTCGGGAAACGCTTTATGCCCGGCTGGACGGCATTAAAGAGGCGTATCGCTATTACCACGTTCCCTTCAATCCTCAGCATGATTTACTGGTTACCGAATGGTTTACGGCGCAGGAGGCGGAGCGGGCGCTGGATAAGTGGCTCAAAGAGCACGATCGTGCGCAGTGGCCGGATGTTATCTTCCCTAACAGCACGAATATGACGGAAGGGGTGATGAGGGTGTTGCATCGCTATGGATTACGCGTGCCGGAAGATATCTCCCTTATCACCACCGATTTTACGTGGAATCTGCAGCACAGCCTGGCGATGCCGGTTACCGGCATTCGCGTACCGTGTCGCGATTTGGGGATTGAAGCGGTGCATCTGCTGCAAACGCGACTAAACCGGCCACAATCGCCGGTTTACAATCTCTTATTGCAGGGGAACGTCATGGACTTTGGGTCGGTCGCTAACGCCACGCGGCATGCGGCGCGCGTGGCGCTCGACGGTTAATTCTGCAACTGTGGCGGCAGACAAACGCCAATTCCGCCGATACCGCAGTAGCCGTACGGATTTTTGTGCAGATACTGCTGGTGCTCATCTTCTGCATAATAGAACGGTTTTGCGGCTTCGATTTCAGTCGTCACCGTGCGAACGTCGCCCGCCGCGCGCATCGCTTCCTGGAATTGTTGCAGGCTGGCATGCGCCGCTTGCTCTTGCTCCGGTGTGGTGGGATAGAGGGCGGAGCGATACTGGGTGCCATGATCGTTGCCCTGACGCATGCCCTGCGCCGGGTCGTGGTTTTCCCAGAAAATTTTCAGTAAGTCGCCGTAGCTTATTACCGTCGGGTCGTAAACCACGCGCACCGCTTCCGCGTGTCCGGTCTCCCCGGAACACACTTCCCGATAGGTTGGATTCGGCGTAAAGCCGCCGGTATAGCCTGCCGCGGTACTGTAAACGCCGGGCAATTGCCAGTAGAGGCGTTCAACCCCCCAGAAGCAACCCATCGCGAAAATCGCGACCTCCATTCCTTCAGGAACGTGCGTCATTGAGTGTTCGGTTACAACATTGAGTGTGGCGACTGGCATCGGTGTATTTCTTCCGGGCAATGCATCCGATTGAGATACAAGGTGTTTTTTATCAACTGGACTCATAGGATTGATCTCCGGGAAACAGTAATTTTCGTTAAGGTTGTAACCTGGCGTGTCTTTTAACACAATAACCACGCCGAATAGGTCTAGATTTAAACATAAGAATAATTTGGGGCTCTGTCTTTATTTCAACCCGACAAAGAGTGGGTTTTTTCAATGGGCGTTATAAGCCGTGCGCCGTAAGTGCGCAAAATGGCAAAAATCAGCCACAACCGCGGAGCGGACTTTCGTTTCCTATTTTGGGGTGGAAACAAGGATATTCAGGAGAAAATGTTGCGACAAATCCGCCAGTTATGTTTGGTGAGCTTACTGCTGACCAGCGGTGTTGCCAGTGCAGCAAACATCCGTCTACAGGTAGAAGGCCTCACAGGCGAACTACAAAAGAACGTCAGGGCACAGCTTTCGACGATTGATGGTGACGAAGTGACGCCAGATCGTCGTTTTCGCGCGCGCGTGGACGATGCGATCCGCGAGGGACTTAAAGCCCTGGGCTATTACGAACCGACGATTGATTTCGAACTCAAGCCACCGCCGGCCAAAGGCCGCCAGGTGCTGTTGGCAAAAGTGACGCCGGGTGAACCGGTGCGCATTGGCGGCACCGACGTGATCCTGCGCGGCGGCGCCCGTGACGACAGTGATTATCTTAAGCTGCTGAAAACCCGGCCAGAGATAGGGACGGTGCTCAATCACGGCGATTACGACCATTTCAAAAGCTCCCTGACCAGCGTGGCGCTGCGTAAAGGTTATTTTGATAGCGAATTTAAAAAGAGCCAGCTTGGCATTTCGCTTGACCGCCATCAGGCCTTCTGGGATATCGACTACGACAGCGGCCAGCGTTACCGGTTTGGCGACGTCACGTTTGAAGGTTCACAGATCCGCGAAGAGTATTTACAGCATCTGGTGCCGTTCCATAAAGGCGACTATTACCAGTCGAGCGATCTGGCTGAACTGAACCGCCGGCTATCTGCTACCGGCTGGTTTAATTCGGTGGTGGTGGCGCCGGAGTTTGATAAATCCCGCAAAACCAAAGTATTGCCGCTGCATGGCGTGGTGTCGCCGCGTAGCGAAAACACCGTCGAGCTGGGGGGCGGTTACTCGACCGATGTCGGCCCTCGCGTCAAAGGCTCATGGAAGAAACCGTGGGTGAACTCATACGGTCACAGCCTGACCACGAGCCTCAGCGTCTCTGCCCCCGAACAGCAGCTTGATTTCAGCTATAAGATGCCGCTGCTGAAAAATCCGCTGGAGCAGTATTATCTGGTGCAGGGGGGCTTTAAAAGCACCGATTTAAACGATACCAAGGCCGATTCCACGACGCTTGCCGTATCACGCTTCTGGGACCTCTCCAGCGGCTGGCAGCGCGCGATTAACCTGCGCTGGAGTCTCGATCACTTTACGCAGGCCGACGTCACCAATACCACCATGCTGTTCTATCCAGGCGTCTCCATCAGCCGTACCCGCTCGCGCGGCGGCCTGATGCCAACCTGGGGCGATTCACAGCGCTACTCGATTGATTACTCCAATACCGCCTGGGGCTCGGATGTCGACTTCTCGGTCTTCCAGGCTCAGAACGTCTGGATCCGTACTCTGTATGACCGCCATCGTTTCGTGATGCGCGGCAATCTTGGCTGGATTGAAACCGGCGACTTCGACCGCGTGCCGCCAGACCTGCGTTTCTTCGCCGGTGGCGACCGCAGTATTCGCGGCTATAAATACAAATCGATTGCCCCGGAAGATTCCAAAGGCAAGCTGATTGGTGCGTCGAAGCTGGCGACCGGCTCGCTGGAATATCAGTACAACGTAAGCGGAAAGTGGTGGGGCGCGATGTTTGTTGATGGGGGTGAAGCGGTCAGCGATATCCGCCAAAGCGACTGGAAAACCGGCGCAGGCGTGGGCGTTCGCTGGCAGTCTCCCGTTGGGCCAATCAAGCTCGATTTCGCCGTTCCTGTCGGCGACAAAGATGAACATGGATTGCAGTTTTATATCGGTCTGGGGCCTGAACTATGACGTTATGGAAGAAAATAAGCCTCGGTGTTTTACTTTTCCTCGTGGTGCTGGTGGGGGCCGTTGGCTTCCTGATAGGCACCACCACGGGATTACACCTGTTGTTTAATGCGGCGAACCGCTGGGGGCCGGGGCTGGAAATCGGTCAGGTGACCGGCGGTTGGCGCGATCTGACGCTGAAAAAAGTGCGTTACACCCAGCCGGGCGTGGCGGTGGATGCCGGGGAATTTCACCTGGCGGTTAACCTAAGCTGCCTGTGGCACAGTAATTTGTGCGTCAACGACATAGCCCTGCGTGATATTAACGTAGCTATCGACAGCAGCAAAATGCCGCCTGCCGCGAAGGTTGAAGAAGAGGACAGCGGCCCGCTGAATCTTTCCACGCCGTATCCCATCAGCTTAAACCGGGTCGCGCTAAATAACGTCAATATCAAGATTGATGACACCACGGTGTCGGTAATGGACTTCTCAAGCGGCCTTAAATGGCAGGAGAAAAACCTGACGCTGACGCCAACCTCATTGCAGGGGCTGCTGATAGCGCTGCCGAAGGTTGCCGAGGTGGCGCAAAAAGAGGTGGTTGAGCCGAAGATCAATAACCCGCAGCCACAGGAAAAGCCGCTGGGCGAGACGCTGACCGAGCTGTTCTCTAAACCGGTGTTGCCGGAGATGACCGATGTCCATCTGCCGCTGAATCTCAATATCCAATCCTTTAGCGGCGAACAGCTGCGCATCACCGGCGATACCGATCTGACGGTCTATAAAATGCTGCTCAAGGTCAGCAGTATTGACGGCAACATGAAGCTCGACACGCTGGATATTGATTCCAGCCAGGGAACGGTTAACGCCAGCGGAACGGCGCAGCTCATCAACGACTGGCCGGTCGACATGACGCTTAACAGCACCCTGAATATCGACCCGCTGAAAGGCGAGAAGGTGAAGCTGAAAATTACCGGCGACGTGCGCAAGCAGCTTGAAGTTGGCGTGAACCTCTCAGGCCAGGTGGATATGAACCTGCGGGCGCAGGCGCAGCTGGCCGAAGCCGGTTTGCCGTTTAATGTCGCGATTGACAGCAAGCAGTTGTACTGGCCGTTTACCGGCGAAAAACAGTTCCAGGCCGATAATCTCAAGCTGAAACTCGGCGGCAAGATGACCGACTACACCCTCTCGTTTAGCACTAGCGTGAAGGGCGAGGGCGTACCGCCGGCGGATATTACCATTGATGCCAAAGGCAACGAGCGCCAGGTGAACCTGGATAAACTCACTGTCGCGGCGCTGGAAGGTAAAACCGAGCTGACCGCGCTGCTTGACTGGCAGCAGGCGATAAGCTGGCGCGGTGAGCTGGCGTTGCGCGGCATTAATACCGCGAAAGTTGCGCCAGATTGGCCTTCAAAAATCGATGGGTTGATTAAAACCAACGGCAGCCTGTACGGCGGCAGCTGGCAGATGAACGTGCCGGAGATGAAAATCACCGGCAACGTGAAACAGAACAAGGTAAACGTCGACGGCTCGCTGCGCGGTAATAGCTACTTGCAGTGGACCATTCCGGGGCTGCACGTGGCGCTGGGCAACAACACCGCCGATATTAAGGGCGAGCTGGGGGTGAAAGACCTCAATCTCGACGCAAATATCGATGCCCCAAAACTCGACAATATGCTGCCGGGTCTTGGCGGTACGGCTAAAGGGCTGGTGCATATTCGCGGCACCGTGGATGCCCCGCAGCTGCTGGCAGACATTACCGCTCGTGGCCTGCGCTGGCAGGAGCTGTCGGTAGGCCAGGTACGCGTTGATGGCGATGTGAAATCCACCGACCAGATTGCCGGGAATCTTGATGTGCGCGTGGAGCGCATTGTGCAGCCGAGCGTCAATATCGGCCTGGTGCATCTGTCGGCAAAAGGCAGCGAAAAACAGCACTCGCTGCAATTGCAGGTGCAGGGCGAGCCGGTTTCCGGGCAGCTGGCGCTGTCGGGCAGTTTTGATCGTAAAGAAGAACGCTGGAAAGGCGCGCTCAGCAATACCCGTTTCCAGACGCCGGTAGGGCCGTGGTCGGTTAACCGCGATGTTGCGCTGGACTACCGCAACCTCGAGCAGAAAATCAGTATCGGACCGCACTGCTGGGTGAACCCGAACGCTGAACTGTGCGTCCCGCAGACGATTGATGCGGGTGCGGCGGGGCATGCGTTGGTTAACCTCAACCGTTTCGACCTGGCGATGCTAAAACCGTTTATGCCAGAAGAGACTCAGGCCAGCGGCGTGTTTAGCGGAAATGCAGATGTCACCTGGGACACCACCAAAGAGGGGCTGCCGCAAGGTAAAGTCTCCCTTTCCGGGCGCAATGTGAAGGTGACGCAGATCGTTAACAACGCACCGCTGCCGGTCGCTTTTGACACGTTGAATCTCAATGCGGATCTGCACAATAATCGCGCCGAGCTGGGCTGGCTTATCCGTCTGACCAATAACGGCCAGCTGGACGGACAGGTGCAGGTCACCGACCCGCAGGGACGGCGTAATCTTGGCGGTAACGTCAATATCCGCAACTTCTCGCTGGCGATGATTAACCCTATCTTCTCCCGCGGTGAAAAGGCCGAGGGAAGGGTCAACGCGAATCTGCGACTGGGCGGGGATGTCCAAAGCCCGCTGATGTTTGGTCAGCTGCAGCTTAACGGTATCGACGTTGACGGTAACTTTATGCCGTTCGACATGCAGCCAAGCCAGATAACCATGAACTTCAACGGCGCCAGCTCCACGCTGCAAGGGGAGATCCGCACTCAACAAGGGCAGATAAGCCTTAACGGTGACGCGGACTGGCGACAAATTGAGAACTGGCGTGCGCGTATTGCGGCGAAAGGCAGCCGGGTACGGATCACCGTGCCGCCGATGGTGCGTCTTGATGTTTCACCGGATGTGGAATTTAACGCCACGCCAAGCCTGTTCACGCTCGATGGCAGCGTAGATGTGCCGTGGGCGCGCATTGTGGTGAAAGAGGTGCCTGAGAGCGCGGTAGGCGTTTCCAGCGATGAAGTGATGCTAAACGAGAACCTCCAGCCGAAAGAAGCGAAATCGGCGGCGATTCCCATTAACAGCAACCTGATGATCCACGTCGGCAACAACGTACGTATCGATGCCTTTGGCCTGAAGGCTCGCCTGACCGGCGACCTGAAAGTGGCGCAGGATAAACAGGGGCTGGGCCTGAACGGGCAGATCAATATTCCTGAAGGGCGCTTCCACGCCTACGGCCAGGATTTGATTGTGCGTAAAGGCGAACTGCTGTTCTCCGGCCCGCCGGATCAGCCGCTGCTCAACATCGAAGCTATTCGTAACCCAGAGTCGACCGAAAACGACGTGATTGCCGGTGTTCGCGTCACGGGGTCTGCCGATCAGCCTAAGGCTGAAGTCTTCTCTGATCCTGCTATGTCGCAGCAAGAAGCGCTTTCCTATCTTGTCCGTGGACAGGGGCTGGACAGCGGCCAGAGCGACAGCGCGGCGATGACTTCCATGCTTATTGGGATGGGGGTTGCACAAAGTGGTCAAGTTGTGGGTAAAATCGGCGAGACATTTGGCGTAAGTAACCTGGCTTTAGATACGCAAGGGGTGGGTGATTCCTCTCAGGTGGTGGTCAGCGGTTACGTATTGCCAGGTCTACAGGTGAAATATGGTGTCGGGATCTTTGACTCTTTAGCCACGCTCACGTTACGCTATCGTCTGATGCCTAAGCTGTATCTGGAAGCGGTGTCTGGCGTAGACCAGGCGCTCGATTTGCTCTATCAGTTTGAGTTTTAGCAATGCGAATATTTGTGTACGGCAGTTTACGGCGCAAACAAGGCAACAGCCACTGGATGACCAACGCTCAGTGGCTGGGCGATCATAGCGTTTCCGATTATCAGCTGTACAGCCTGGGCCACTATCCAGGCGCCGTGCCAGGAGATGGCACAGTACACGGTGAGGTTTATCGGATAGACGCCTCGACGCTTGCCGAGCTGGATGCGCTTCGCACCAAGGCGGGGGAATACGCTCGCCATCTCATCCAGACGCCGTATGGTAGCGCCTGGATGTACGTCTATCAGCGCCCAATTGACGGGATGAAGTTGATAGAAAGCGGCAACTGGTTGGACAAAGACCAGTATTGAATACGGCAACGCCACCTTCGGGTGGCGTTGTTTTTTTGTATTGTGGATACCGGGAAGCACCCCGGGGTCGGCGTGACCGCCTCGGTAGGCCGGATAAGGCGCAGCCGCCATCCGGCAATGTGCTCGGTTATGCCTGATGGCGGCTACGCCTTATCAGGCCTACATGATGTCAATCCACAGCCCCTGTAGCCCGGCCAAGCGCAGCGCCGCCGGGAACCGCACAAACAAAAACACCGCCCGAAGGCGGTGTCTTGCAAAGCTCGAAAAGAAATCTTATTTCTTCGCGCGCTCGAAGGAAGCGATGATTTCAGCTTTCGCTGCTTCAGCGTTGTCCCAACCGTCAACTTTAACCCATTTACCCGCTTCGAGGTCTTTGTAGTGCTCGAAGAAGTGGGTGATCTGCGCTTTCAGCAGGTCTGGCAGGTCGTTCACATCTTTGATGTGATCGTATTCTTTGCTCAGCTTGGTGTGCGGAACCGCAACCAGCTTCGCATCTTCACCAGATTCGTCGGTCATTTTCAGCACGCCAACTGGACGGCAGCGAATCACTGAACCTGGCTCCAGCGGGTATGGCGTTGGGACCAGAACGTCAACCGGGTCGCCGTCCAGAGACAGGGTGTGGTTGATGTAACCGTAGTTGCATGGGTAGAACATCGCAGTGGACATGAAACGGTCAACGAACAGCGCGCCGCTCTCTTTGTCGACTTCGTATTTGATAGGATCGGCGTTTGCTGGGATTTCAATAACAACGTAGATATCTTCCGGCAGATCTTTACCCGCAGGGACGTTGAGTAAGCTCATGTCTGTTTCCTTTAGAATGTATGGCAAACTAGTGCCCGGTATTATAGCCAACTCGCCGCGAAAGTCTTGGCCTGTTTTACCTCACACACCTTCGCCCTCGTCTTTTTCAGCCACATCCTACGGCAGAAAAATCCATAAACTTAGCCGCATCCTGAATAAAATCATGAAACCGTTTACATCACGGTAAAAAATGACGGCTGCTGGTTTCATTTTTCTACAAAATCGATAGCGCTCAATGGGCGCGCGACCCCTTCTCCTTGCTGAGCTCATTCGCAACGCATCGGTTAACAAAAAATTTACTTTTTTGAAGTGTGATGTAACTCATTCCGTTACATAACCCATTGTCTATAGTTCTTCCGCTGAAGAATATTTAACCAATGATAACCCGATGAGGATACCTCTATGTGGAAGCGCTTACTTCTCGTCACCGCAGTTTCCGCAGCCATGTCGTCTATGGTGATGGCTGCTCCATTAACGGTGGGATTTTCGCAGGTCGGCTCTGAATCGGGCTGGCGCGCGGCTGAAACCAACGTCGCTAAGCAGGAAGCCCAAAAACGCGGCATCACCCTGAAGATTGCCGATGGCCAGCAAAAACAGGAAAACCAGATTAAAGCGGTTCGCTCCTTTATCGCGCAGGGCGTAGACGCCATCTTTATTGCGCCGGTGGTGGCGACAGGTTGGGAGCCGGTACTGAAAGAAGCCAAAGAGGCCAAAATTCCGGTATTCCTGCTCGACCGCTCAATCGACGTGAAAGACAAGTCGCTGTACATGACTACCGTCACCGCCAACAACGTGCTGGAAGGCCAGCTTATCGGCGAATGGCTGATTAAAACCGCCGACGGCAAGCCGTGTAACGTGGTTGAACTGCAAGGTACGGTAGGCGCGAGCGTGGCGATTGACCGTAAGAAAGGCTTCGCTGACGCCATCTCTAAAGCTTCCAATATCAAGATCATCCGCTCCCAGTCCGGCGACTTTACCCGCAGTAAAGGCAAAGAGGTGATGGAGAGCTTTATCAAAGCCGAGAACAACGGCAAGAACATCTGCATGGTTTACGCACATAACGACGACATGGCGATCGGCGCGATTCAGGCGATTAAAGAAGCGGGTCTGAAGCCGGGTAAAGATATCCTGACCGGTTCGATTGACGGCGTGCCAGACATATACAAGGCGATGATTGCCGGGGATGCGAACGCCAGCGTTGAACTGACGCCAAACATGGCGGGCCCGGCGTTTGATGCGCTGGAGAAATACAAAAAAGACGGCACCGAGCCTGAGAAAGTGACCCTGACGAAATCGACGCTCTATCTGCCGGATACGGCGAAAGAAGAGTTAGAGAAGAAGAAAAATATGGGTTACTAAGATATTGCGCCGCCTGAGGGTGTTTTACATATCAGACCTGACCCACCGTAGGCCTGATAAGCGAAGCGCCATCAGGCAATGCGAAGCCGGATGGCGGTGCTGACGCACCTTATCCAGCCTACAGGGTGAGGGGGAGAGCACCATGACCACTGAAACCAACCCAGAAATCCTCCGTACCGAGGGACTCTACCAGTACTTCCCCGGCGTCAAAGCGCTGGATAACGTCAATTTCAGCCTGCGACGCGGCGAAATCATGGCGCTACTGGGCGAAAACGGTGCCGGGAAATCCACGCTGATTAAAGCCCTGACCGGCGTCTACCACGCCAACAGCGGCACTATCTGGCTCGAAGGCCAACCCATCAACCCAAAAAACACCGCCCATGCCCAGCAATTGGGGATTGGCACGGTGTACCAGGAAGTGAACCTGCTGCCGAACATGTCGGTGGCGGATAACCTGTTTATCGGTCGCGAGCCCAAACGCTTTGGTTTCCTGCGCCGCAAAGAGATGGAAAAACGCGCCACCGCACTGATGGCCTCCTACGGTTTCTCCCTCGACGTCCGCGAACCGCTAAACCGTTTTTCGGTAGCGATGCAGCAGATCGTCGCTATCTGCCGGGCAATCGATCTCTCAGCCAAAGTGCTGATCCTTGATGAACCCACCGCCAGCCTCGATACCAAAGAGGTGGAAATGCTGTTTACCCTGATGCGGCAACTGCGCGATCAAGGCGTCAGCCTGATCTTCGTAACTCACTTTCTCGATCAGGTCTACGCCGTCAGCGACAGGATCACCGTCCTGCGCAACGGCAGCTTTGTCGGCTGCCGGGAGACTCGCGAACTGCCGCAGATCGAGCTGGTGAAAATGATGCTTGGCCGCGAGCTGGAACATCAGGCGCTCCAGCGCGCCGGACGAACCTTGCTGAGTGACAAACCGGTGGCCTCGTTTGAAGGCTACGGCAAAAAAGGCACCATCGCACCGTTTGATCTCCACGTCCGCCCCGGTGAGATCGTAGGACTGGCTGGGCTGTTAGGATCCGGGCGTACCGAAACCGCCGAGGTGATCTTCGGCATTCGCCCCGCCGACAGCGGGCAGGCGACGATCAAAGGCAAACCGCAAACCCTGCGATCGCCGCATCAGGCCTCGTGTCTGGGGATCGGTTTTTGCCCAGAGGATCGCAAAACCGACGGCATTATTGCCGCTGCCTCCGTCCGTGAAAATATCATCCTCGCCTTGCAGGCGCAGCGCGGCTGGCTGCGGCCGATCCCGCGTAAAGAACAGAACGATATTGCCGAGCGCTTTATCCGCCAGTTGGGGATCCGCACCCCCAGCGCCGAACAGCCGGTGGAGTTTCTCTCCGGCGGTAATCAGCAGAAGGTGCTGCTCTCGCGCTGGCTGTTGACGCGTCCGCAGTTCCTGATCCTCGATGAACCGACGCGCGGGATCGACGTCGGCGCACACGCGGAGATCATTCGTTTGATCGAAACCCTATGCGCGGACGGCCTGGCGTTATTGGTTATCTCGTCGGAACTCGAAGAGCTGGTGGGCTACGCGGATCGGGTGATCATCTTGCGTGACCGTCAGCAGATAGCTGAGATCCCGCTGGATGCGCTTTCCGTTCCCGCCATTATGAACGCTATTGCGGCCTAAGGAGTTAACCGTGATGCCCCGATCCGTTCCCCAAACCAAGCCATCCGGGCGGCGTTTTCGCTGGCCACCGGGGATGCCGCAAATCGCGGCCTTAATTCTGGTGCTGCTGGTAGATAGCCTGGTAGCGCCGCACTTCTTCCAGATAACGCTCCAGGATGGCCGTCTGTTCGGCAGCCCTATCGACATCCTTAACCGTGCGGCCCCGGTTGCGCTGCTGGCGATTGGCATGACGCTGGTGATTGCCACCGGCGGTATCGATTTGTCCGTCGGCGCGGTGATGGCGATTGCCGGTGCCACCGCGGCCTCAATGACCGTTGCCGGACATAGTCTGCCGATTGTCCTGCTGGCGGCGCTGGCTTCCGGCGTGCTCGCCGGGCTGTGGAACGGCATCCTCGTCGCTATTTTGAAAATCCAGCCCTTCGTGGCAACGCTTATTCTTATGGTGGCGGGGCGCGGCGTGGCGCAGCTCATTACCTCCGGGCAAATCGTTACCTTCGATTCGCCGTCGTTGGCGTGGCTTGGCAGCGGCAAATTGTTGCTGTTTCCGACGCCGGTGATTATTGCGCTGGTCACCCTCGTTATCTTCTGGCTGGTGGCGCGTAAAACCGCCCTCGGCATGTTTATTGAAGCGGTGGGGATTAACATCCGCGCGGCGAAAAATGCCGGGGTAAATACCCGCATCGTGGTGATGCTGGCCTACGTGCTGAGCGGCGTGTGCGCGGCGATAGCCGGGATCATCGTCGCGGCGGATATCCGTGGTGCCGACGCCAACAACGCCGGGCTGTGGCTGGAGCTGGACGCCATTCTGGCGGTGGTGATTGGCGGCGGCTCGCTGATGGGCGGGCGCTTTAACCTGCTGCTGTCGGTGGTCGGCGCGCTGATTATTCAGGGCATGAACACCGGGATTTTACTCTCCGGCTTCCCGCCGGAACTTAACCAGGTGGTGAAAGCGGTGGTGGTGATGTGCGTGCTGATCGTTCAGTCATCGCGCTTTATTGAGATTCTGAAAAGGATACGGGGCCATGATAAAACGTAATTTACCGCTGATGATTACGCTGGGCGTGTTTGTCCTCGGCTATCTCTACTGCCTGACCCGGTTTCCCGGCTTCGCCTCCACCCGCGTTATCTGCAATATATTGACCGATAACGCGTTTCTGGGGATCGTCGCGGTGGGAATGACCTTTGTGATCCTCTCCGGCGGTATCGATCTCTCCGTCGGTTCGGTGATCGCGTTTACCGGCGTATTCCTCGCCAAGGCGATCGGCTTTTGGGGATTGTCGCCGCTGGTGGCTTTTCCGCTGGTGCTGGTGATGGGCTGCGCTTTTGGCGCCTTTATGGGCTGGCTGATTGATGCGTTAAAGATCCCCGCCTTTATCATTACGCTCGCCGGAATGTTCTTCCTGCGCGGCGTGAGCTATCTGGTGTCTGAAGAGTCGATTCCTATCGATCATCCGGTTTACGACACGCTCTCCGGGCTGGCGTGGACGATCCCCGGCGGGGGACGCCTGAGTGCGATGGGTCTACTGATGCTGCTGGTGGTAATCCTCGGGATTTTCCTCGCTCACCGCACGCGCTTTGGCAACCAGGTCTATGCCATCGGCGGCAACGCCACCTCGGCGAATCTGATGGGCATTCCGACCCGCAGCACCATTGTGCGCATTTATATGCTGTCGACCGGGCTGGCGACGCTTGCGGGGATCGTTTTCTCGATTTATACCCAGGCGGGTTACGCATTGGCAGGGGTAGGGGTCGAGCTGGATGCGATTGCGTCGGTGGTGATTGGCGGCACGCTGCTCAGCGGCGGCGTAGGAACGGTTCTTGGCACGCTGTTCGGCGTGGGTATTCAGGGGCTGATTCAGACCTATATCAACTTTGACGGTACGTTAAGCTCGTGGTGGACGAAAATCGCCATCGGCATTCTGCTGTTTATTTTTATCGCCCTCCAGCGTGGCCTGACCGTACTGTGGGAGAACCGGCAGAATGCGGCGGTCACGCGCGTTAGCGTCGAAGTTACAAAGAACTAACATACTGAAACGCTAAAGCTTTTCCGGTAGCAGCCGATACTTTTCTTTTACGCCAAACGTACCCCTGCTACCGGACAACATTATGATGCTAAAAACGCTTTCTATCCGTACCGGCCTGCTTTCCCTGCTCGCCGTGATGACCCTGTTGCTGATTCTGGTCAGCGGCATTGGCATTTACGCTCTCACCCAAAGCTCCTCGTCATTACAGCGCATTGACCACCTGCAAAGTGACCAGATGGCGCAACTCAACGAGGGCTATACGCTGTTGCTGCGAGCCCGTAACGAAGCGAGCCAGGCGGTGCGACTGATGGAAATTGGCATGCTGGACGATGCGGCAAAAGCGGTCAAACAGCTCAATGGTGAAGCGGCGCAGGCACAAAAGATCATGGCGACCGTCAGTCAATCGCCGATAGACGATGCCGACGGGGCGAAGCTGATGGCGGAGGTGGCGAAAAGCTACCAGATCTACAACGCGCAGGGGATCAAACCAATGCTGGCGTCGCTTGAGCAGCAAAACGTCGACGGCTATTACGATCTGCTGGAAAAAACCATGATCCCCGTATCCCGCCAGTTTGATAACGCGATCCAGGCGTTCCAGGGCTGGGGCAAGTCCCGTGGTCAGATTGAAATTGCGGCGGTACACAGCACCAAAAATCGTGTGCTTGTGCTGATGATTATGGCGATTGCTCTGACCCTGGGCGCTATCACTCTGGGCTGGCTTCAACTGCGGCATTTGTTGCTAAAACCGCTGGCGGCAGCCATCGGTCAACTCGAACAGGTGGCCGCCGGTGATTTAACCCGAACGCCGCTTGCCGCGGGCAGCGCGGAAATTAAGCGTCTGAATATCGCCATTGAGGGTATGCGTGAGTCGATGATGAACTCGGTGATGCGCGTGCGCGATGCCAGTTCACAGATTGATGTTGGCAGCCGTGAGCTGACGGCGGGCAATAACCATCTGGCGCAGCGTACCGAGTCGACGGCCACCTCGCTTGAGCAAACCGCAGCGAGCATGGAACAGCTCACCGCTACCGTGAAGCAGAATGCCGACAACGCCGATCAGGCGCACAAGCTGGCGAAAGAGGTCTCCGACACCGCCGACCGTGGCAGTGAAATGGTCTGCTACGTGATTGAAAAAATGCAGGATATTTCCGGTAGCGCCAACCGCATTGCCGATATTCTAGGTGTGATTGACGGCATTGCCTTCCAGACCAACATTCTGGCGCTGAACGCCTCGGTAGAAGCGGCGCGCGCGGGCGAGCAGGGGCGCGGCTTTGCGGTGGTGGCAGGCGAGGTGCGTAACCTGGCCAGCCGCAGCGCCGATGCCGCAAAAGAGATCCGTCAGCTGATTTCCGCTTCGCAAACGCACGTCAATGAAGGCAGCGACCTGGCGCAGCAGGCGGGGGAAACGATGGATGAGATCGCCAGTGAAGTGATGCGGATGACCAAATTGATGCGGGAGATAGCCAGCGCGTCACTGGAGCAGAGTCGCGGCATTGAGCAGGTGAATATTGCGGTGAGTCAGATGGATGAAACTGCGCAGCAGAATGCAGCGCTGGTACAGCAGTCGTCGGCAGCGACGCGCTCACTGGAAGAACAGTCGCAGGCGCTGGCATCAGCGATGGCGTCGTTCCGGTTGCAGGTATCGTAACCGGGTTATGATTTGTAGGCCGGATAAGGCGTTTACGCCGCCATCCGGCAATAACACCGCATCGTGCCGGATGGCGCTTCGCTTATCCGGCCTACAACTGACGGTAAAAACCGCACCGATCGGTCCCCTCTCCCCCATGGGGAGAGGGTTAGGGTGAGGGGGAATACACCCAACTCTAAACGTATTACGCGTCCGGGTACTCACGAATCATCCGCTCAACGTCTTCAACCATATGGTTGTTGCCGACGAAGAACGAACGACGCTGGTGCAGCGTTTCCGGCTGAATATCCAGAATACGCTCCTTCCCATCGCTGGCCTTACCGCCAGCCTGTTCCGCGAGGAACGCCATCGGGTTGCACTCATACAGCAAACGCAGCTTCCCATCCGGGTGGCTTGCCGTGCTTGGGTACAGGTAGATCCCGCCTTTTAGCAGGTTGCGGTGGAAATCTGCCACCAGAGAACCAATGTAGCGCGAAGTATACGGGCGCTGCGTATTGGCATCTTCTTCCTGACAGAACTTGATGTACTTCTTCACTCCGTTCGGGAATTTGATGTAGTTACCTTCGTTGATGGAGTACGTGTTGCCGCGTTCCGGGAAGCGCATACGCTCCTGGCTCAAGCAGAACACACCCAGAGAAGGGTCGTAGGTAAAGGCGTGAACGCCGCAGCCGGTGGTGTAGACCAGCATGGTTGAAGAACCGTAAACCACATAACCGGCGGCAACCTGACGGTTACCCGGCTGGAGGAAATCTTCCTCAGTCACCGGCGTGCCCACCGGAGTCACGCGGCGGTAGATAGAGAAGATTGTGCCGACTGAAACGTTAACGTCGATATTAGATGAGCCATCCAGCGGATCCATCAAGACCACGTATTTCGCGTGTTCGCAGCCGTCAAAGACGACGATTTCGTCCTCTTCTTCAGAAGCGATACCGGCGACGATGTCACGAGCGCGCAGTGCGGCTTTCAGTTTCTCGTTCGCGAAGAGATCGAGCTTTTGCTGTACTTCTCCCTGTACGTTTTCTGCGCCGCTGGCACCCAGGATATCGACCAGACCGGCCTTATTGATATCGCGGTGGATGATCTTGGCACCTAACTTTATTGCCGACAGCAAAGCGGTAAGCTCACCGGTCGCATGAGAGAACTCATGCTGCTTTTCGACAATAAATTCACCTAACGTTTTCATAACACTTTCCCTGACAGTGGATGTTGAGTAAAACGACTGCAACAATCTTAACAAAGAATAAAAAAAATACGCACAGGTGAATCGCGCCAGCAAACTACGGAATATCCTGAAATGCATTTCTCTGGCGGTAAACATATGGGTAAAATGCGAGGCAGATTAAAAAAGGACTGTAACGTATGCGCATTCATATTTTGGGTATTTGCGGCACCTTCATGGGCGGCCTGGCAATGCTGGCCCGTTCGTTGGGTCACGAAGTCACGGGTTCGGATGCCAATGTGTATCCCCCGATGAGCACGCTGCTTGAAAAGCAAGGTATTGATTTAATTCAAGGTTATGACGCAAGTCAGCTTGACCCTCAGCCGGATCTGGTGATCATCGGTAACGCTATGACGCGCGGTAATCCGTGTGTTGAAGCGGTGCTGGAGAAAAACATTCCGTACATGTCCGGCCCGCAATGGCTGCATGATTTCGTGCTGCGCGACCGCTGGGTCGTGGCGATTGCCGGTACGCACGGTAAAACCACCACCGCGGGCATGGCGACCTGGATCCTTGAAGCATGCGGCTACAAGCCGGGCTTTGTTATCGGCGGTCTGCCGGGTAACTTTGATGTTTCCGCACGTCTGGGCGACAGCCCATTCTTTGTGATTGAAGCCGATGAATACGACTGCGCCTTCTTTGATAAGCGCTCCAAATTCGTCCATTACTGCCCGCGCACGCTGGTGCTCAATAATCTTGAGTTCGATCATGCGGATATCTTCGACGATCTGAAAGCCATTCAGAAACAGTTCCACCACCTGGTGCGTATCGTGCCGGGGCAAGGCCGCATTATCCTGCCGGAGAACGACGCTAACCTGAAACAGGTGATGGCGATGGGCTGCTGGAGCGAGCAGGAGCTGGTGGGCGAACAGGGCCACTGGCAGGCGAAGAAACTCAACACCGACGCCTCCGAGTGGGAAGTGCTGCTCGATGGCGAAAAAGTCGGTGAAGTGAAGTGGGGCCTGGTCGGCGAACACAACATGCACAACGGCCTGATGGCGATTGCTGCCGCGCGTCACGTGGGCGTGCTGCCAGCTGATGCAGCCAATGCGCTGGGCGGCTTTATCAACGCCCGTCGTCGCCTTGAGCTACGCGGCGAAGCCAACGGCGTCTGCGTCTATGACGATTTCGCGCATCACCCAACGGCAATCCTCGCTACGCTTCAGGCGTTGCGCGGTAAAGTTGGCGGGACAGCGAAAATCATCGCCGTGCTGGAGCCTCGCTCTAACACCATGAAAATGGGCGTCTGCAAAGACGATCTGGCCCCGTCTTTAGGCCGGGCTGATGAAGTGTTCCTGCTGCAACCGCAGCATATTCCGTGGCAGGTAGCGGAAGTGGCGGAAGCCTGCGTGCAGCCAGCCCACTGGAGCGCGGACGTTGACACCCTGGCAGATATGGTGATTAAAAACGCGGAACCTGGCGACCATATTCTGGTGATGAGCAACGGCGGGTTTGGTGGTATTCATCAAAAACTGCTGGATGGGTTGGCGAAGAAGGCGCAGCAGTAAATCGCTGCGCTTTTTTCCCCCCTCACCCTAACCCTCTCCCCACAGGGGAGAGGGGACCGTTTGGTGCGATGTTTACGCTTGGCACCAATCCGGTTTTCTCCCTCGCCCCTCAGGGGAGAGGGCCGGGGTGAGGGGCCATCACTCAAATTCAGAATGACACCGGTACTCATCAAATGCTAACCGCCAGGAAAATCACCTCCACCGACTCACCTCTGTTTCCCCCGCTGGATACGCTCTACGCGCAAGCCTTCCCCTGGCATGAACAACGCGAACTTCCCGCCAAACAGCGCGCGCTAAACGACCCGCACTTCGCGCTGGAAGCATGGTTTGACGGTGAACAGTTCATCGGGATGAGCGGCACGTGGGCGTTTGAAGGCTATACCTATATCGAACACATTGCGATTGACAGCGGCCTGCGCTCACAAGGCTACGGCAAGCGCCTGCTGGGGAAAATTCTGGCGCGTGCGCCAAAAACCATTCTGGAAATCGACCCGCTGACTACCGAGATTGCGCACAAACGTCTGCGTTTTTATGAAGGGATGGGCTTCTTCGCTAATCCATGGGCGCACGCGCACCCGACCTATCACGCAGGGATCGCCGACCATGAATTGATCGTCCTGAGCTACCCGCAGCCGATAGATGAAGCGCAGTACCAGCGGTTTAATGAGGATTTATGCACCATTGTCATGGTGTAAAAGACGCGGAGGCCTGATAAGCAAAGCGCCATCAGGCAGCCCCGAGCACGTTAACGAGGATAAAAAAATACCCTCACAGCGGAGGGCATTTTACAGAGACTTAATCCTGGTTTTCAGCCAGCTCACGCAGATACTGGTAAATCTGACGGGCGGATTTCGGCGGCTTGTTGCCTTCTTTCTCTTTCTTAGCGTTGCGAACCAGTGAACGCAGCTGCTGACGGTCGGCGTCAGGCCACAGGTTTATCACGTCTTCAATCGCGTCGTTGCTACCTTCAATCAAGCGATCGCGCAGCATTTCCAGCTTATGGAACAGGACAACCTGCTGGTTGTGACGGTTCTTCAGCTTATCCAGCGCCTGACGGAAAGGTTCTACGTCGCGTTGACGCAGCATTTTACCGATCAGCTGCAGCTGGCGGCGGCGGCCTTCCATCTTAATACGCTGCGCCAGTTCAATGGCGGCGCGCAGGTCGGCATCCAGCGGAATTTTATCCAGGGCATTTTTACCCAGGGCAACCAGTTCTGCGCCAAGCTTTTTCAGCTCTTCAGCATCACGTTTAATTTCACTCTTACTGACCCAGATAATTTCATCGTCTTCTTCCTCGATATCATCACCGGGGACTTCGTCGAGCCAGTCTTCGGGCTGCTTTGTCATTTCAGGCTCCTTAAAAAAGAGGCTAATACTAACAGCTTGAACGCATACTGAGAAAGGGTTCTCTGTTAGACTTCATTTAACTTTACCTCAGATTATGGCTTTGACGATGAAAGTGATCACACAAGTTGCACAACAGCGTATTGCGCTGGAAAAAGCGGTCTCGATGGCGCTAGAGCTGGCGGCCAGCAAATCAGATGGTGCGGAAGTCGCGGTGAGTAAGACCACCGGTATTGGCGTTAGCACCCGTTACGGTGAAGTCGAAAACGTCGAATTTAATAGCGATGGGGCGCTGGGGATCACCGTCTATCACCAGAACCAGAAAGGGAGCGCCTCCTCCACGGACCTTAGCCCAGATGCCATTGCCCGCACCGTGCAGGCCGCGCTGGATATCGCCCGTTATACCTCGCCGGATCCTTGCGCGGGCGTGGCGGATAAAGATCTGCTGGCCTTTGATGCCCCGGATCTTGACCTGTTCCACCCGGCGGAAGTGACCCCGGATGAGGCCATTGAACTGGCCGCTCGCGCCGAACAGGCGTCGCTGAAGGCAGATAAGCGCATCACCAATACCGAAGGCGGCAGCTTTAACAGCCACTACGGCATCAAAGTTTTCGGCAACAGCCACGGCATGCTGCAAAGCTACTGCTCCACGCGCCATTCACTGTCGAGCTGCGTCATTGCCGAAGTGAACGGCGATATGGAACGCGACTACGCCTACACCATTGGCCGCGCGCTGGACGATCTGAAATCGCCGGAGTGGGTCGGTGAAGAGTGCGCGCGTCGCACCCTCTCTCGCTTGGAGCCGCGCAAGCTCTCCACCATGAAAGCCCCGGTTATTTTCGCCAACGAAGTGGCTACCGGGCTGTTTGGTCATCTGGTCGGCGCAATTGCCGGTGGTTCGGTGTACCGCAAATCAACGTTCCTGCTGGACTCTTTAGGCGAACAGATCCTGCCGGAATGGCTGACCATTGAAGAACATCCGCACCAGCTCAAAGGGCTGGCATCGACGCCGTTCGATGGTGAAGGCGTGCGCACCGAGCGTCGCGACATCATCAAAGATGGCGTGCTGACCCAGTGGCTGTTGACCAACTACTCTGCGCGTAAGCTGGGGCTGAAAAGCACCGGGCACGCGGGCGGCATCCATAACTGGCGCATCAACGGCCGTGGCCTGAGTTTTGAAAAGTTGCTTAAAGAGATGGGCACGGGTCTTGTCGTCACCGAACTGATGGGGCAGGGTGTAAGCGGCATCACCGGCGATTATTCACGCGGTGCATCCGGCTTCTGGGTTGAGAACGGTGAAATTCAGTATCCGGTGAGTGAAATCACCATCGCCGGCAACCTGAAAGATATGTGGCGCAATATGGTCACGATTGCCGACGATATTGAGACACGCAGTAATATTCAATGTGGTTCTGTACTGCTCCCGGAGATGAAAATCGCTGGGCAGTAATCACGTATCGGGCGCATCCTGCTGCGCCCGTTTGCTTAAATAATAAAAAAGGAAGTGAGCAATGCGTAAAAAACTGTTAGCGATGTTGGCGGTCTCCGCTTTTGCCTTCGGCTCTGCTTCGGCTTTCGCCGATCTCGGCGAAGACATGGATACACTGGCGGAAAATCTGCAAATTGTGCAGAAAACCTCTGATGCGGGCGAGCTGAAAGATGCGCTGGGTAAAATGCGCGTAGCGGCAAGCGATGCGCAAAAAGAGACCCCGCCTAAGCTTGAAGGCAAGGCCGCCGATAGCGCTGAAATGAAAGATTACCGCCACGGTTTCGATACCCTGATTGGTCAGATTGATGGTGCAATCAAGCTGGCTAATGAAGGCAAAATTAAAGAAGCCCAGGCCGCTGCGGAAGAGTTTAAAACCACCCGCAACGCTTATCACAAGAAGTACCGCTAAGCCTTTTGCCGGGAAGCGTCAGCCGACGTTTCCCTCATTTCGTTTGCAAAACTCCCTCAACATCACACTTTTACCCTTCGTTTTGCCATCCGCTTTTCCTATTGCTGTCCTCTGCAATCGTGACATTCATCACGCGAATATATCGATATCGCGATATTCGTGACAAATGTGTGAATCAGATCACCCAGCCCGTCTCCCTTTCCACTTCGAAGTGGAAAACAACTCGCTACAAACTCCCATCCCCCGGCGTTAGGTTTATCCCCAGAGACATTAGCGGGGTAACACGAGTGAATAACGCAGCGGTAACACACGACGCAGGGGAGCAGACGGCGCAGACCGAACAGCTGGCAGACAAGATGCTAAAGCAGGTGTTCGCTCTGTTACATCGTCGCGGTATCACCCCTAACGACGTGCAGGAACAAATGTTGACGTCCCACGTCCGGGCGATGGCCCATCGCTCAATCAGCGGCGAACCGCTACCGGAAGTGGACGCCAGCCTGTTTGAAGAGATTTCAGAAGACTCAATGAATCTGGCTCGCGACGTGGTCGCGGAATTCGGCAATCTGCCAAAAGAAGAGGCGTGGCTACTGTCCGTCCACTTCGAAGTCGCAAAAGAAAACCTGTAAGGAGCAACACATGGAACAGATCACCTTAGTTATTGGCGACCGTCTGGGTAAAGGCCAAAAAGTTGCCGCTGGCGCGGAGAAAGCCGGTGCTCGTGCAGTCGTCGTACCGGGCGTGGCTGCGGATATGAAGCTTGGCGACATGATGAAAGCAGAAAATGCCACCTTCGGCATTTCATTTTGCGGCAGCGGCGGCGCAGGCGCTATCACCGCGCAGAACAAACACGGCTACAAAGCGAAATATGGCATGCGTTCTGTAGAAGAGGGCGTCACCGCCATCAATGAAGGTTACAACGTGCTGGGCTTCGGTTTTATGGATAAAGAAGAGCTGGGCGAGCGCCTGGTTGAAGCCTGGAAGAAGAAGTACGGCGCGTGAACATGAAAGAGCAATTCACCACCACGGTGAGGGTAACGGGTAAAGGCGAAAGCAAAACGCGCGCATTCGCCGATGCCCTGAACCATGTGCAGGCTGCGGTGATGAAAACATCATCGCACATCTTATTGCGTATTGAGCCACAGGATGTGGCGGTGATTCATGCGCGTGAAGCGGTACGAAAAGAGGCCTTTCTGTTCTTCTTTTTGCGCCGTGAACGACGAGCGTACAGCGTGGAGCTGGACGTCACCGTCAACGTGACCGCCATTGATATCGATAAAGTGGATTTCGTCACGCCAACCTGATTTTTACCTAAGGGTTAGATTATGTTCCTGATAATTTTAATAAAATCGCTCATTATCGGCGGCCTGGTTGGCGTCGGCGTGGGCGCCGGAGCGGCACGCATGTTTCATGCGCCCACCACCCAGGGGATGGGCGCATTTCGTACGTTGGGTGAGCTGAACTCCTGCGAAGGCGACCCGGCTTCCCACTTCTCCTTTGGCCTTGGCTTCTTCTTTAACGCTTGGGCTTCTTCCGTTGCAGCAGGGGCATTCACCCAGGACGTCGACCACCGCATTATCCCGAACTGGGGTGCCGCAGCGTTAATGATGAAAAACCGCAACGTCGGTGAGACGCTGCATGATCCGAAGAAAATGGCCATTGCCTGCGGCATCATCGGCATGATTGTGGTTGCCTTCTTAAACCTCACTGCGTCTTCCGTCCCTCAGGCGTTGCAGGTCACCGCCGTTAAGGTTCTGGTTCCGGCAGCAAACCTGCTGGTCAACACCGTGATGCCGGTGATCTTCTGGCTGGCGGCAATTGATGCCGGTAAGAAATCGGGCTTTTGGGCTACGATCTTCGGCGGCGCGGCGCAGTTGATTATGGGTAACGCCGTACCGGGCCTGGTGCTGGGTATTCTGATTGGTAAGGGCGTTGAAGAAAGCGGCTGGCACCGCGTCACTAAAGTGATGATGGGTGCAATCGTTGCGCTGTTCGTTCTGAGCGCCTTCTTCCGCGGCTTCGACATGAAAATGATCGAATCCTTCCACATGACCGTGCCGAACTGGCTGGATCTCATCCACAACTCAATCAGCGGCAAATAACGGGAGCCTGACATGGAACAAAATAAAGGTTTTTGGTATGCCGACTGGTCGTTCCCGATCTTCGTGGGCCTGCTCTCTTCCGGCGTCTTTGCCGGGACACATATGTACTACCTCTACGGCATCGGCGCCTTCAACGAAGTGGCCTTTGTGGCGATGTTGAAAGCCGGGATTGATACCGGCGCATACGGCGCGGTGGCGGCGTTCGGCGCGAGCTTCCTGTTTGCTCGTATCATCGAAGGATCGCTGGTGGGGATTCTGGACATCGGCGGCGCGATTCAGACCGGCGTGGGCCTGGGTGTTCCGGCACTGCTGCTGGGCGCGGGCATTATGTTCCCGGTGACCAACTTTATTGCCTCGCTGATTACCGGGCTGGTGATTGGTCTGGCGATTGGCTACATCATCATTCTGGCGCGTAAGTTCACCATCAATCAGAGCGACTCGACCTACGGGGCCGACGTGATGATGGGCGCGGGTAACGCCTCCGGCCGCTTCCTCGGGCCGCTCATTATCCTAAGTGCCATGACCGCCTCGATTCCTATCGGCGTGGGTTCGCTGATTGGCGCGCTTATCTTCTACGTCTGGCAGAAGCCGATTACCGGCGGTGCCATTCTGGGCGCGATGCTGCTGGGTTCCATCTTCCCGGTCGCCATTAGCTGATTTGTTGTCGTTGTAGGCCGGATAAGGCGTAGCCGCCATCCGGCAATGCCGCCTGATGGCGCTGCGCTTATCAGGCCTACATGAGCGCTCACCACTTGTTGTAGGCCGGATAAGGCGTAGCCGCCATCCGGCAATGACGCCTGATGGCGCTGTGCTTATCAGGCCTACATGAGCACGTGATGTGTACGTCCCCCTTTCTACAGGAGAGAACTATGTTTGATTTACTCCTGCGCCGTGCGCGCCTTGTCGACGATACCCTGACTGATATCGCCATTCAGGACGGTTCAATCGCGGCGCTGGGCGAAATTGATGCCCCCGCGCGCAAAACCGTCGAGCTGGACGGCAACTGCTACGTCAGCGCCGGCTGGATTGATTCTCACGTCCACTGCTACCCGAATTCGCCGATTTATCATGACGAGCCGGACAGCGTCGGCATCGCGACCGGAGTGACCACCGTTATCGACGCGGGAAGCACCGGCGCAGACGACGTTGACGATTTCTATGAGCTCACCCGCAAAGCGACAACCGACGTTTACGCGCTGCTCAATATCTCCCGCGTCGGGCTGATTGCGCAGAATGAACTGGCGAATATGGCCAATATCGACGCCGATGCGGTGAAGCAGGCGGTGCAGCGCTATCCCGATTTTATCGTCGGCCTGAAAGCGCGCATGAGCAGCAGCGTGGTGGGCGAAAACGGCATAACGCCGCTGGAGCGGGCAAAGGTCATTCAGCAAGAAAACGGCGGCCTGCCGCTGATGGTGCACATCGGCAATAACCCGCCGAACCTCGATGAAATTGCCGATCTGCTGAGTTCAGGCGACATCATCACCCACTGCTATAACGGCAAACCTAACCGTATCCTGACCCCGTCCGGTGAGCTAAAAAGCGCGGTCACTCGCGCATTGCAGCGCGGCGTGCGTCTGGATGTCGGCCACGGCACCGCCAGCTTCAGCTTTGAAGTGGCGCGTCGGGCGATTGCGATGGGGATTTTGCCAGACACCATCAGCTCGGATATCTACTGCCGCAACCGTATCGACGGCCCGGTGCGTTCGCTGGCGCTGGTGATGTCGAAATTCCTCGCCATCGGCATGTCGCTACCGCAGGTCATCGCCTGCGTCACCGCCAACGCCGCAGACGGCTTGCGTCTGGCGAAAAAAGGGCGGCTGGAAGTGGGCTATGACGCCGACCTCACGCTGTTTACCGTCGCATCCACCCCAACGTTGTTGGTGGATGCCGAAAAAGAGAGCCTTCAGGCTGACAAGATCTTACAGCCGCTTGCCGCGATTCGCGCGGGCAAGGGCTATTTGACCGAACAAGGGAGCGCGCAAAATGCCTTCGATTTTTGAGAAATACAATTTAAAGCAAGTCATTAATACCTCAGGCCGCATGACGGCGCTGGGCGTGTCTACACCGCGCCCGGAAGTGGTGGAAGCGGCGCTGGCGGGTATGAACCAGTATTTTGAGATGAAAGACCTGGTCAATAAAACCGGCGACTACATTGCCCGACTGCTGGACGTCGAAGGGGCGACGGTGGTCTCCTGCGCATCGGCGGGGATTGCCCAGTCGGTGGCGGCGGTGCTGGTGAAAGACAGCGACTGGCTGCTGGAGAATCTTCACGTTACTCCCGTCGAGAATAACGAAATCGTCCTGCCGAAAGGCCACAACGTCAACTTTGGCGCGCCGGTAGGCACCATGGTGGCATTGGGCGGTGGCAAGCTGGTGGAAGCCGGTTACGCCAATGAATGTTCTGCCGATCAGCTGGCGGCGGCGATTACCCCGCGCACGGCGGCGATTTTGTACATCAAATCGCACCACTGTGTGCAGAAAAGTATGCTCAGCGTGGAGCAGGCGGCGGTGGTTGCGCGCCACCATAATCTGCCGCTGATTGTCGATGCGGCGGCGGAAGAAGATCTGCAATGCTATTACCGCGTTGGTGCGGATTTGGTTATCTACAGCGGCGCGAAAGCAATTGAAGGGCCAACCAGCGGACTGGTGATTGGTAAAACCCAGTACGTCGAATGGGTAAAGCGCCAGTCGATGGGCATTGGTCGCGCCATGAAAGTGGGTAAGGAAGGCATTCTCGGTCTGACCTGCGCCATCGAACATTATCTGACCGCACGTAAAGAGAGCGGCGATGAGATGGTGGCGAAAATGACCCCGTTTATTGAACAACTCAACACCTTAAACGGCGTGACCGCTCGCGTGGTGTGGGATAGCGCCGGGCGCGACATTGCGCGTGCTGAAATCAAATTTGATGAAGCCGTCACCGGCGTCGCCACCGGCGAGCTAGTTAACGCGCTCAAGCAGGGCGAATACGCCATCTACTTCCGTGGCTATAAGGCCAACGAGGGCATTATTGAAGCCGATGTGCGCAGCGTTGATGCGCAGCAGCTGGAGATTGTCGCTCGCCGTATTGCTGAAGTTCTAAACAAGGAGAAAACCGCATGAAACTGACCCCTAATTTTTACCGTGACCGCGTTTGCCTGAACGTGCTGGCAGGCAGCAAGGATAATGCCCGTGAAATTTACGCGGCAGCGGAAGGTCATGTGCTGGTTGGCGTGCTCTCCAAAAACTACCCGGATGTGGCCACTGCCGTTGCCGATATGCGCGAGTATGCGCAGCTCATTGATAATGCGCTGTCCGTGGGACTGGGCGCGGGCGACCCGAATCAGTCGGCGGTGGTGAGCGAGATTTCCCGCCAGGTGCAGCCGCAGCATGTGAACCAGGTGTTCACCGGTGTGGCTACCAGCCGCGCGCTGTTGGGGCAAAACGAGACGGTGGTGAACGGTCTGGTTTCCCCGACCGGCACGGTTGGGATGGTTAAAATCTCCACCGGCCCGCTTTCCAGCACCGCGCCGGACGGCATCGTGCCGCTGGAAACCGCGATTGCGCTGCTCAAAGATATGGGCGGTAGCTCAATCAAGTACTTCCCGATGGGCGGGTTGAAGCATCGCGACGAGTTTATTGCGGTGGCGCAGGCCTGTGCGCGTCATGATTTCTGGCTGGAGCCGACGGGCGGGATTGATCTCGAAAACTACAGTGAGATTGTGAAAATTGCTCTGGATGCTGGAGTTAGCAAAATCATCCCCCATATCTATAGTTCAATTATTGATAAGGCCAGCGGTAATACGCGTCCGGGTGATGTGCGTCAGCTGCTGGAGATGACGAAAAAATTAATGTAGTGCGGTTGGTTGCCCCTCACCCTAACCCTCTCCCCACCGGGGAGAGGGGACCGATCGTGCAACGGGCACGTATGGTTTTCTCTCTCGTCCAATAGGGGGAGAGGGGACGGATCGCGCTGGTTTTCTCCCTCGCCCCTTTGGGGAGAGGGCCGGGGTGAGGGGAAACAACGCGCACTAAACCACCAAGGAGTCACCATGCACACCGCTCACCACCTGCTTGCCGCCTCACTCTCCCTGCTCGCTGCCAGCGCCGTCGCGCAAACGCAGTACGCCTGGGTGGGCACCTACAACCCTAACGGGCAAGGCCTGTATCGTTTTATCGTGGATGAAAAAACCGGTGAACTGCATAACAAAACCCTGGTAGGCTCACTCCCGGACGTCGCGCAGCTGACCGTTTCGCACGATGGCAAAACGCTCTACGCCGCCAGTGAAGTGGATCAGGGCGTGGTGCAGGCATGGAGTATTGGTCATGAGGGCGAGTTGACCAGCCTGAATCAGGTGGCCTCCGCGGGGGCAGGCCCGGTATTTCTCTCCCTAACGCCGAACGGCGGCCATCTGCTGGTGGCAAACTACGTCAGCGGCTCGGTGGCGGTGCTGCCGGTGAAAGACGATGGCAGCCTCGGTGACGCGGTCGATGTCCATCAGGATAGCGGCCCGACCGGTGCCGCGCGCCCGGAGGCTGCGGTGGAAGGCAGTTTCGCCATCAGCGGCCACAGCAGCCCGCATGCGCATATGATTTCCGCCGATCCCAGCGGGCAGTTTGTCTACGCCACAGACCTCGGGCTTGACCGGATTTATCAGTACCGCATCGACAACGCCAGCGGCAAGCTGACGCCGAACGACCCGCCGTTTATCGCCGCTTCGTCGGCGGGCGCCGGGCCGCGTCACTTTGCCTTTACCCCGGCAGGTGACGGACTGTGGCTGGTAAACGAAGAGGCGTCTACGCTGACGTTTTATCACCTCGACAAAACTAGCGGTCTGCTGCGTGAAGGCCAGACCGTATCGACCTTGCCTGAAGGTTACAAGGGCACCAGCTTTGCCTCCGGCCTGGTGTTAAGCCCGGATGGCAAACAGCTTTATGTCGCCAACCGCCTGCATAACAGCATCGCCCACTTTAGCGTTATGGCCGACGGCAGCCTGAGCCGTCAGGATGAAGTCTGGACGCGCGGGGATTATCCAAGAACCTTAACGCTGGATAATCAAGGCCGTTGGCTATACGTCATGAATCAGCGCAGTGACAATATCACCCGCTTTCGCGTCGCGCCTGACGACGGCAAGCTGACATTCTCGCCGGACTATACACCGGTCGGCAGCCCGTCCCAGATGGTGATTTCTGCCAAACCTTAAGCCGTAAAATGAAGGAACCGACATGCGATTTCCCAACCAACGTTTAGCGCAACTCTTTAGCCTGCTGCAAAACGAAACGCTGCCCCAGGATGAACTGGCGCAGCGGCTGTCGGTCTCAACCCGTACCGTTCGCGCCGATATCACCGCGTTAAACGCGCTGTTGATGCAATACGGCGCCCAGTTTGTGCTGAGCCGCGGCAACGGATATCAGTTGAAAATCGACGATCCTTCCCGCTATCAGACGCTGGAAGAGACGGCGCCGAAGCCGCAGCCTATCCCACGAACCGGCCAGGATCGTATCGCCTTTTTGCTGGTGCGTTTTCTGACCTCGGCGTTTTCCATCAAGCTTGAAGATTTAGCCGATGAATGGTTTATCAGCCGAGCCACTCTACAGAGCGATATGGTCGATGTGCGCGAACGTTTTGCGCGCTATCAGCTGACGCTGGAGACGCGTCCGCGTCACGGTATGAAGCTCTTTGGCAGTGAAGTGTCGATTCGCGCCTGCCTGACCGATCTTTTGTGGGAGCTGAGCCAGCAGGGGGCGCTGAATCCGCTTATTCGTGAAGAAGCCTTTGATAGTCGCGTGCTATCAAAGCTGGAAGGCGGATTGCAGGACATTTTAACGCGTCATCAGGTGCGCTTGACCGACGCGGGCGAGCGCTTTATCTGCCTGTATGGCGCGGTGGTGACGCGTCGCGTCAGTGAGGGGTTTCCGCTGGTGGACTTTCGCGCGGAGGACGTGGCGCAAAACGTCCGCGATGTGGCGCATGATGTTGCCGGTGAACTGCAGCGTCTGGCGGGAAAGCCGTTCTCTGCGGCGGAAGAAGAGTGGCTGTGCGTGCACATTGCGGCGCGTCAGGTGCAGGAGGTGGATCCGGGCACCATCAGCGCCGACGATGACGAGGCGCTGGTTAACTACATCCTGCGTTACATCAATCAGCAGTATAACTACAACCTGCTGGAAGATGCCCAGCTGCATGCCGACCTGCTCACCCATATCAAAACCATGATCACCCGCGTGCGCTACCAGATAATGATTCCCAATCCGCTGCTCGATAACATTAAGCAGCACTACCCGATGGCGTGGGATATGACGCTGGCGGCGGTCTCAAGCTGGGGAAAATATACGCCGTATGCGATAAGCGAAAACGAGATTGGTTTCCTGGTGCTGCATATCGGCGTCGGCCTTGAACGCCACTACAATATTGGCTATCAGCGCCAGCCGAAGGTGCTGCTGGTATGCGACGCGGGTAACGCGATGGCGCGGATGATTGAAGCGATATTGCAGCGTAAATATCCGCAGATTGAGATTGCGGCGACGCTCTCCCAGCGTGAATACGAACAACTTGAAGGGGTTGCAGAAGACTTTGTGATCTCGACCGCGCGCATCAGCGAAAAAGATAAGCCGATTGTGACCATCGCGCCGTTCCCCACCGACTATCAACTGGATCAAATCGGTAAGCTGGTCCTGGTCGATCGCACCCGTCCGTTTATGCTGAACAAGTACTTTGACGAAGCGCACTTCCGGGTGGTGGATGCCTCCATGACCCAGCAAACCCTGTTTGCCGAACTCTGCCAGCAGCTTGAGTCAGAAGGCTTTGTCGGTATTGAATTCTATGATTCGGTGGTGGAACGTGAAGCCATTGTCAGCACCATGCTGGGCGATGGCATCGCGCTGCCGCACGCGCTGGGATTACTGGCGAAAAAGACGGTGGTCTACACCGTTATCGCTCCCGACGGCATTGCCTGGGGCGATGAGACTGCGCACATCATCTTCCTGCTGGCGATCAGTAAAAGCGAATATGAAGAGGCGATGGCGATCTACGATATTTTCGTCACTTTCCTGCGCGAACGCGCCATGACGCGGCTTGCCGCGACCCGAAGTTTTGCTGAGTTTAAAACGATGGCGATGGAGTGCGTCAGCCGATTTTGAACGGCTGACGTGGAGATTATCGCAGGTGATGGACAACCTGATTGCTGCTTCCGCGCCAGATAAGCGCCGGGTCTTTTAAGTCCTGCACGAATTTACCGTCAACCAGCACGTTGATGAGGTTCACCACCTCCATCTGCGCCGCGTTTAGCTCGTCCAGCTTGTAGCCTGTCCACACCCAGATATCTTTGCCGGGGCATTCGGCGTGGATGCGTTGCACCAGTTTCAAAATCTCCGGCACGTTTTGCGGATGCAGCGGGTCGCCGCCGGAAAGCGAAATCCCCTGGCGTATAACGCGGGTATCGTTCAGGTCGGCGATGATGCGGTCTGCCATCTCAGCGGTGAACGGCTGGCCGGAGTTAACGCGCCAGGTGCTCTTGTTGTAACAGCCGGGGCATTCGTGAACGCAGCCTGAAACAAACAGCGTGCAGCGCGTGCCGGGGCCATTGACGATATCAACCGGATAATACTGGTGGTAATTCATTTTCGCTTCTCAATTAACGCCATAACTGCGTTGGCCGCACTCACTCACCCTGGTCACTGACTTATGTAAGCTCCCAGGGATTCCTTCGCTTGCCGCCTTGTTCTGACGTTAATTGCTTCGCGAAAAACGAGTGGGAGGCTTGTAGCAGTTGTAGGCCGGATAAGGCAACGCTGCCATCCGGCAATCAGCTCCGGTTTGCCTGATGGCGCTGCGCTTATCAGGCCTACGGGGTGCAGCCCGGACGAGGCGTTTACGCCGACTCCGGGAATTCCCCGGCGTCGCGGCGCTCGGCCGGGCTACGAGAGTGCAATGCGCTATGAACGGTTCCCTCTCCCCTGCGGGGAGAGGGTTAGGGTGAGGGAGCAAACGCTCGAGCTTAACCGAGCTGCCCATTACCCAGGTGTTTCACACGGCGCTTCACTTCTTCTTGCTTACCGGCGTTGAACGGACGGGCATCCGGGCTGCCGAGGTAACCGCATACGCGACGGGTCACGGAGACGCGCGCGGCGTCGTGGTTGCCGCATTTCGGGCAGGTGAAGCCTTTGCTGGTGCACTCAAACTCACCGGTAAATCCGCACTCGTAGCACTCATCGATTGGCGTGTTGGTGCCGTAGTAAGGCACATGTTTGTAGCTGTAATCCCACACGTCTTCCAGCGCTTTCAGGTTGTGCTGAATGTTTGGATACTCGCCGTAGCAAATGAAGCCGCCGTTAGCGATTGGTGGATAGGCCGCTTCAAAATCGATTTTGTCGTACGGGTTCACCTTCTTCTCCACGTCAAGGTGGAAGCTGTTGGTGTAGTAACCTTTGTCGGTCACGCCTTCCACTAAACCAAACTCGGCGGTATCCAGGCGGCAGAAACGGTCGCACAGGTTTTCGCTTGGCGTGCTGTACAGGCTGAAACCGTAGCCGGTTTCGTCTTTCCACTGGTCAACGGCATCACGCAGACGCTGGACGATGGCGACACCTTTTTCACGCAGCATTTCGCTGTCGTACATATGGCTGTTGCCGAACAGCGCATTGATCGTTTCGTGAATACCGATATAGCCCAACGAGATAGACGCACGGCCGTTTTTGAAGATTTCAGACACGTCGTCGTCGGCTTTCAGACGCACGCCGCAGGCGCCTTCCATATAGAGGATTGGCGCCACGCGCGCTTTCACGCCTTCCAGACGCGCAATACGCGTCATCAGCGCTTTACGCGCCAGCAGCAAACGCTCGTCCAGCAGCGCCCAGAATGCGGCTTCATCGCCCTTAGCTTCCAGCGCAATACGCGGCAGGTTGAGGCTAATCACGCCGAGGTTGTTACGCCCATCGTGTACCTGCTCGCCGTCTTCGTTTTCCCACACGCCGAGGAAGCTGCGGCAGCCCATTGGCGTTTTGAACGAACCGGTTACCTTCACCACCTGATCGTAGTTGAGGATATCCGGGTACATGCGCTTGCTCGCGCACTCCAGCGCCAGCTGTTTGATGTCGTAGTTGGCATCGCCCGGCTTGTGGTTCAGGCCGTCGCGAATAGCGAAGACCAGTTTCGGGAACACCGCCGTTTTACGGTTTTTACCCAGACCCGCGATGCGGTTACGCAGAATAGACTGCTGAATCAGACGGGATTCCCAGCTGGTGCCCAGACCGAAACCAAAGGTCACGAACGGCGTCTGGCCGTTGGCGGTATGCAGCGTATTCACTTCATACTCCAGCGACTGGAAGGCGTCGTAGCACTCTTTCTCGGTGCGAGAAAGGGCGTACTCTTTGGCGTTCGGGATCTGCCACTCTTCTGCGGTTTTACTGTGCTTTTTAAAGCTCTCAGTGACGAAAGGAGCGAGCACTTCATCGATACGGTTGATGGTGGTGCCGCCATAAATGTGGCTGGCAACCTGCGCGATAATCTGCGCGGTCACCGCGGTGGCGGTCGAGATCGATTTAGGCGGCTCGATTTCCGCGTTCCCCATCTTAAAGCCCTGCGTCAGCATGCCTTTAAGATCGATAAGCATACAGTTGAACATCGGGAAGAATGGGGAGTAGTCGAGGTCGTGATAGTGGATCATCCCACGCTCGTGCGCCATCACCACGTCATGCGGCAGCAGGTGCTGGCGCGCGTAATGCTTGGCGACGATACCCGCCAGCAGATCGCGCTGGGTTGGGATCACTTTACTGTCTTTGTTGGCGTTTTCGTTCAGCAACGCCGAGTTGGTCTGCTCAACCAGACCGCGAATTTCCTGGTTCAGGCGGCCGCGTTTTTCACGCTGGCTGTCGCGGTCGTGGCGATATTCGATATAAGAACGGGCCAGCTGCTTGTACGGCCCGGACATCAGCTGGTTCTCAACGGCGGTCTGAATTTCGTTGATATCGACCTGCGGTTGGTCCTGCATTTGTTGGCTAACGATTGCTGCGACGGTGGCGCAATAATCTGCGTCATCGACTCCCGCTGCTTTAGCTGCACGTAGAATAGCTTCTTGAATGCGCTCTGATTTGAATGGCACTTTACAGCCATCTCGTTTCATCACATGCGGTGTCATGATCACTCCATTATTTATAAGAACAGGTTATCCACAGAGGCCGGAAAAGGTGGATTGGCGTAATAGCGCCAGTCACCAATACTTTCCCGCACTCGTGGCCCAGGTTATCCACATACCCACTACCATTTTCGTGATTCTTGTTGTTGCAATGATAGCCGATAAATACCATATATTGGGCCAGGAAGCATTTTAAGTTCTATATGTAGTGCTTTGCACCAAAGATGTTTGCAATTTTATTGATTCAGAACAAAGTAAAAATGCAAGAGTACAGATGGCAGGCGTTGCGGGAAATGTAAATTGTGTTGCGCAATAATTACGCAAAAATGAACTGGAAATTGCATAATCTCGACAGGCCCGGCAGCACTGCGCCGCCGGGCCATGGGTTTAGCCCTGAAGCCACCAGATAGCTTCAAACGGACGCAGCGTCATGCCGGCTGGGGTGTCGTAGTTGCTCATCAGCACCTCCCCATCGCTGTAACCTGCTGGCGGTTGCCAATCCTGCGGCTCGTCGCTGAGGTTGGCGACAACCAGCAGAGTCTGCCCCTCATGCTGACGGCGATAGCACCACAGCGACGGATGTTCAGGCAGCAGATCCTGATAATCCCCCCAGGTCAGCACCGGCTGAGATTTACGCAGCGCAATCAGCTGCTGATAGGCATAGAACACTGAATCAGGGTCGGCCAGCGCCTGCTCGACGTTAATGTCGGCGTAGTTATCGCAAGTGCCAATCCACGGTTCGCCCGTGGTGAATCCCGCGTTCGGGCTAGCATCCCACTGCATCGGCGTGCGGCTGTTATCGCGCGATTTCGTCGCGAGAATGGCCAGTAGCTCGTCGGGACTCTGCCCCTTAGCCAACAGCTCGTTATACATATTGTGGCTTTCGACGTCGCGATATTGCTCAATCTTCGCAAAATGCGGATTGGTCATGCCGATTTCTTCACCCTGATAGATGTACGGCGTGCCCTGCATCCCGTGCAGTACCATCGCCAGCATTTTCGCGGCGTGGACGCGGTGTTCACCCTCTTTGCCAAAGCGTGAAACAATGCGTGGCTGGTCGTGGTTACACCAGAACAGCGCGTTCCACGCCCGGTTGTGCATCCCCTGCTGCCAGTGGCTGAACAGCGCTTTTAACGCCACAAAGTCCGGGCGCGCTAACACCCACTTCTCGCCGCCGGGGTAGTCCACCTTGAGGTGATGGAAGTTAAAGGTCATCGACAGCTCTTTGCCGTCCAGCGACGCGTACTGCTGGCAGTGTTCAAGCGACGTCGACGACATCTCGCCAACGGTCATTAATCCCCGTGGCGTAAACACCTCGCGGCTGAACTCTTGCAGGAATTCGTGGGCGCGTGGGCCGTCGGTATAGAAGCGGCGGCCATCGCCCCGGTCGTCATTCGGGAAGGATTGGTCTTTTGAGATAACGTTGATGACATCAAGGCGCAGGCCGTCAACGCCACGATCGGCCCAGAACTCACAAACCTTTTTCAGTTCATCGCGAACTACCGGATTTTCCCAGTTGAGATCGCCTTGTTCGGTCGCGTAAAGGTGCAAATAGTATTGCCCGCTGGCGGCGTCCCACTGCCAGGCGCTGCCGCCAAATTTTGAACGCCAGTTGTTCGGCGGCGTTTCCGGGGTGCCATCACGCCAGATATAGAACTGGCGATAAGGGCTGTCTTTTTTGAGCGACTCTTTAAACCAGGCATGATGGGTGGAAGTATGGTTCAGCACCATATCCAGCACGATGCGGATCCCGCGCTTGCGCGCTTCGGCAACCAGCTGGTCAAAGTCGTCGAGCGTACCGTAAGACGGATCGATAGTGGTGTAGTCGGCAATGTCATAGCCATTATCGATCTGAGGCGAAACGTAGAACGGCGTCAGCCAGATAGCGTCGACCCCCAGCTTTTGCAGGTAATCCAGGCGAGAAGTCACGCCGCGCAGATCGCCCGTGCCGCTGCCAGTAGTGTCCTGGAAACTCTTTGGATAAATCTGGTAGATGACACCGTTTTGCCACCAATGAGGAAGTGTATTCATAGAATTTTCCTTGAAGAAGGAGAAGGGGCGCAATTGCGCCCCAAACAAGGTGAGATTTACATGACCGGCAGCGTGCCCTGTTTCTGCTTACGCTTGTACACCATCATGGTCAGGATGATTGGCACGACGATAGAGATGATCATCGCAACGCTGTAAACGCCCCAGAAAGTCGGTTTAATTGACAGAATGCCCGGCAGACCGCCTACACCGATACCGTTCGCCAGTACGCCGTACAGACCGCACAGCAGACCCGCAATACCGGAACCCACCATGGCGCACAGCATTGGGAAGCGGTACTTCAGGTTAATCCCGTACATCGCCGGTTCGGTGACGCCAAGATAGGCGGAGATCGCAGCAGGAACGGAAATTTCACGTTCTTTCGCTTTGCGGCTGCAAATGATGATGCCGACGACCGCCGAGGCCTGCGCGATGTTCGACAGGGCAATCATTGGCCACACCGGGGTGCCGCCCATGCTCTGAATCATCTGCATATCAATCGCCAGCGTGGTCTGGTGTACGCCGGTAATCACCAGCGGCGCATACAGGAAGCCAAACAGCGCCGCGCCAATTGGGGCGAAGCTACCGGTCAGCAGGTGACGCACGGCAAACGCGACGCCATCGCCAATCCAGCGGCCGAACGGGCCGATAATGGCGTGTGCGAGGAACACCGCGAGGATAAGCGAACAGACCGGCACGATAACCAGATACAGATAGTCCGGCACGATCCGTTTCAGACGTGTTTCAATAAAGCCTAAGGTCAGACCGGCAAGCAGGGCGGGAATAACCTGCGCCTGATAGCCGACTTTAGCGATAGTGAACAGGCCGAAGTTCCACACTTCAGGCACCTGCTGACCCAGCAGATAGGCGTTCATTAGCTGAGGTGACACCAGGGTGACGCCGAGCACAATACCGAGAATCGGCGTGCCGCCCATTTTCTTCACCGCAGACCAGCAGATACCCACCGGCAGATAGAAGAAGATCGCCTCACCGATTAGCCATAAGAAGTCATAGGCGGTTTGCAGCGACGGGTGCATTTGCGCCAGCGTCTGACCGTTGCTCATCGGCAAGTCGCCGATAACGTTACGGAAGCCTAAGATCAAACCCCCGCTGATAAGCGCTGGCAGCAGCGGGAAGAAGATTTCCGCGAAGTGGGAAATCATCTGCTCGTGCCATTTCATATTCTGGCGCGCCGCCAGTTTTGCCTGCTCTTTGTCCGCCGACTTTTGCCCGGTGGTGGCGAGCAGCGCCTGATAGTAATCGCCCACTTCGGTGCCGATAACCACCTGGAACTGACCGGCGTTGGTAAAGCAACCTTTAACCATCGGCAGCTCTTCAATGGCTTTCGGATTGGCTTTCGCCGGATCGTTTAGCACGAAGCGCAGACGCGTGATGCAGTGGCTGACGGTGGCGATGTTATCGCGTCCGCCCACCAGCTCGATAAGTTTATCGATGTTCTGTTGTTCTATTTTTTTGCTCATTATAGGGCCTTAAAACAGAGGTGAGATCTCTTCGATACCCGCCACTTCAGACTGCTTTTCTCTGGCAGACTGACGGACTCAGGATCAAAACCGTAGTTATTACGCTGAACATTAGCGTACCGGGTTTACGTTTTTGGGAAAATGGGAACGTTCCCGAAACGTTGCGACGATCACATTAAAGCTGATATTAGCTTAGGCCAGGATTGCGGGGATCACTATCTGCAGCGGTTCGCTTTTGCCGCTGATTTGGGCGATGAGCTGTTCTGCGGTGCGGCGTCCAGCCTCGGCATAGCCGGGATCGACGGTGATAATTTCCGGGTGCAGGAACTTGGTGAGAGGGGTATTACCGACGCTGGCGAGCTGGACGTTATCGATACGTCGCTCCTGAAGGTATTTGCTGGCCCCCAGTGCCAGCGTGTCGGTGGCGCAGATGAGCGCCGTGGTTTCGGGGGTAATCACCCGGCCCGCATAGTCGTAGCCTTGCTTCATGGCCAGCCCCGGTAAAGCGGCAACCGGTGTCAGCGCGTGTTGCTGACAAAAAGCCTGATAAGCATCATGACGACGCTGACCGGTGGTGACATCGCTTGTCGGAACGCCGAGGAAACTGATGTGGCGATGGCCCTGTTCTAATAGTCGCTGCATCAGTTGGGTAATTGCCCCTGTATCGTCGTAACAGACCGAGGTAAACCCGCTGGCGTCACGGGCCATCAGAACCAGCGTGGACTGCCAGTTAGCGAGCATCTCGTCGGTGATACCGGTAAAACCAAACAGAACAATACCGTCAATGTTACGGCGTCTGAGCATCGCCAGATGTTCGACCACCTTCTCCGGCGAGAACTGGCTCTCCATCATAATCGGGTCGTAGCCCTGCTCATAAAACGCCGGCAGCATGGTCTGGACGGCAAGGTTTTCCGATAGCGAATCCAGACGGGTAACGATAATCGCAACCACTTTATCACTTTGCCCACGCATCGCGCGCGCCGAGCGGGAAGGGGAGAAGCCTTGCTGCAACATCACGGCTTCCACGCGTTCGCGGGTGCGTTCGCTGACGCCGCTCTCATTATTGAGAACACGGGACACGGTTGATTTACCGACGCCGCTCAAACGAGCGATATCTTTGATGGTCAGCCGATTATCCATGTAGTTGCCCCGTGTAATTATTTTTTCGTAAAACCTGATGGTTTACGTATCGTTGAATTGCTTGCCGTTATTATATCGCCCTAATTGTCACACAACTTGAAATTTTCTCCGTATATACTCGTCGTCTTTCAAGTTGCAGGTGCGTTGGCTGCGTTCGTTCACCCGAATCACTTACTAGAGTAAGCTCATCGGGCCTCACTCGCTTGCCGCGTTACTCGGCCTGCGGCCTCGCCCCTACGGGGCCAGCGCAAGCGCTGTTCAAGGCACAAGTGCCTTGTCCTGCCACTCGAAATCCATAGAGTATAATTCGCGGCGATTTTTCCCTATTTCCTTACCGGAGGCGTTATGGATCCCGATCCCACCCCTCTCTCCCGCTGGAGAGTAACTTTCCGGTAAGTCAGTTTTCACTGCCTTACCGATTTGTGAGGCAGTGACATTCCAATGTATGTCCCTGCGTTAAAAATTAAGCGCCTGTAAGGTGCAGATTTTCTGTGCCCGTAAGGCAGACTGCGGCCGCTTTTTGCGGCTGCGGGGGACTATGTATGCTGAAAAACTTTACCCGGCAGCTGTTTGCACAGCTTAGCCGTCACTTACCGCATCGTCTGATTCAGCGCGACCCAATGCCGTCTCAACAAAGCGTCGCCAGCACGCCCATTCCGTCATCGCTGAGCGAGCACTGCCTGAAAATGGCGCAGTTGAGCGAGCAGGAGCTGTGGCAGACCTTTAATACGCACCCCGAAGGGCTTAACGCCGCTGAGGTTGAACAGGCGCGCGCACTTCACGGTGAAAACCAACTGCCCGCACAACAGCCGCAGCCGTGGTGGGTGCATCTGTGGCTGTGCTACCGCAACCCGTTCAATATTCTGCTGACCGTGCTGGCGGCGGTTTCCTACGCCACGGAAGACCTGTTCGCCGCAGGGGTTATCGTACTGATGGTGGGTATTTCCACGCTGCTGAATTTCGTCCAGGAAGCGCGCTCGACCAAAGCCGCGGACACCCTGAAAGCGATGGTGAGCAACACCGCCACGGTGCTGCGCGTCATCAACGATAAGGGCGAGAGCGGTTGGGTTGAACTGCCTATCGACCAACTGGTGCCGGGCGATATTGTTAAGCTTGCCGCCGGAGATATGATCCCCGCCGACCTGCGTGTGATTCAGGCGCGCGATCTGTTTATTGCCCAGGCGTCATTAACCGGCGAATCGCTGCCGGTGGAGAAGGTCGCGAAAACTCGCGAACCCAACCAAAGCAATCCGCTTGAGTGTGACACCCTGTGCTTTATGGGCACCAACGTGGTGAGCGGCACGGCGCAAGCAATGGTAATTGCCACCGGGGCGAACACCTGGTTTGGTCAACTGGCGGGCCGGGTCAGCGAGCAGGAAAGCGAACCGAACGCTTTCCAGAAAGGCATCAGCCGCGTCAGCATGTTGTTGATCCGCTTTATGTTAGTGATGGCGCCAATTGTGCTGCTGATTAACGGCTTCACCAAGGGCGACTGGTGGGAGGCGGCGCTGTTTGCCCTCTCCGTCGCCGTCGGCCTGACGCCGGAAATGCTGCCGATGATTGTCACCTCGACGCTGGCGCGCGGGGCGGTGAAGCTGTCCAAACAGAAGGTTATCGTTAAGCACCTTGATGCCATCCAGAACTTTGGCGCGATGGATATCCTGTGCACCGATAAAACCGGAACGTTGACCCAGGATAAAATCGTGCTGGAAAACCATACCGACGTTTCCGGTAAGGTCAGCGAGCGCGTGCTGCAAACCGCGTGGCTTAATAGCCACTACCAGACCGGGCTGAAAAACCTGCTTGATACGGCGGTGCTGGAAGGCGTGGATGAAGGGGCGGCTCGTCGGCTCTCCAGCGACTGGCAGAAGGTGGATGAGATCCCGTTTGATTTCGAACGTCGCCGTATGTCGGTGGTGGTAAGCAAAACGCCGGATGCGCATAAGCTCATCTGCAAAGGTGCGTTGCAGGAGATCCTCAACGTCTGTACCCAGGTGTATCACAACGGCGAAATCGTTCCGCTGGACGTCACCATGCTGCGCCGCATCAAGTGCGTCACCGATACCCTGAACCGTCAGGGGCTACGCGTGGTCGCCGTGGCGAGTAAATTCCTGCCTGCGCGGGAAGGGGATTATCAGCGCATTGATGAGTCCGACCTGATCCTCGAAGGCTATATTGCCTTCCTCGATCCACCAAAAGAGACTACCGCACCGGCGCTGAAAGCGCTGAAGGCTAGCGGCATTACGGTCAAAATTTTGACCGGTGACAGCGAGCTGGTGGCGGCAAAAGTGTGCCATGAAGTGGGGCTCGATGCGGGAGAAGTGATTGTCGGCAGCGACATTGAACAGCTGAGCGACGACGAACTGGCGAAGCTTGCCCAGCGCACCACGCTGTTTGCCCGTCTGACGCCAATGCATAAAGAGCGCATTGTGACCCTGCTCAAACGCGAAGGGCACGTGGTGGGCTTTATGGGCGACGGCATTAACGACGCTCCAGCGCTGCGCGCCGCGGATATTGGTATTTCCGTCGACGGTGCGGTGGATATCGCCCGTGAAGCGGCCGATATCATCCTGCTGGAAAAAAGCCTGATGGTGCTGGAAGAGGGCGTGATTGAAGGACGTCGTACCTTCTCGAACATGCTTAAGTACATCAAAATGACTGCCAGTTCTAACTTCGGTAATGTTTTCAGCGTCCTGGTGGCGAGCGCCTTCCTGCCGTTCCTGCCAATGCTGCCGTTACACTTACTGATTCAGAACCTGCTGTACGATGTGTCTCAGGTGGCGCTGCCGTTTGATAACGTTGATGACGAGCAGATTCAAAAGCCGCAGCGCTGGAATCCGGCAGATTTGGGACGCTTTATGGTGTTCTTCGGGCCGATAAGCTCCATTTTCGACATTCTGACTTTCTGCCTGATGTGGTGGGTATTTAAGGCGAATACCCCGGAAATGCAGACGCTGTTCCAGTCCGGCTGGTTCATCGAAGGGCTGCTGTCGCAGACGCTGATTGTGCATATGATCCGTACTCGCCGCATTCCGTTCGTCCAAAGCCGCGCAGCGTGGCCGCTGTTTGTTATGACGCTGCTGGTGATGATGGTCGGTATTGCACTGCCGTTCTCACCGTTGGCAGGCTATCTGCAACTCGAAGCGCTGCCGTTAAGCTACTTCCCGTGGCTGGTGGCGATTCTGGTGGGTTACATGACCTTCACGCAGATGGTGAAAGGATTCTTTACCCGTCGTTACGGCTGGCAGTGATCGGTGAGGGCCCCGGCGGCGCTGCGCTTGGCCGGGCTACAAAGGTGCACGAAATCCGGGGCGACAAACATGCACGAACGTAGCCCGGCCAAGCGCAGCGCCGCCGGGAAACCCGCCGCACAAAAACAACAAAGGCAGCCATCGGCTGCCTTTGTTCATCCTGTCTGAAATTAGCGACGCACAGCAATCGCTTCAATTTCAATCTTCACATCTTTCGGCAGACGCGCCACTTCAACGCAAGAACGCGCTGGGAAGGTGGCATTGTGCTCGGTGAAGAACGCTTCATAGGTGGCGTTAACGGTCGCGAAATCATTCAAATCTTTCACGAAAACGGTCGTTTTAACGATATCGCCCACTTTCAGGCCGGCAGCTTCAACGATCGCTTTCACGTTTTCCAGTGACTGGCGAGCCTGAGCGGACACGTCGTCCGCTACGCTACCGGTTTTCGGATCAACCGGGATCTGACCGGAAGTAATAACCATGCTGCCCAGGTCAACGCCCTGAACGTATGGGCCGATAGCGGCTGGTGCTTTTTCCGTCGCAATAGTCTTGCTCATGATATCTCCAGATGAACTGCAATAATAAGGTGTTAGCCATTATAGAGAGGCCACATTTCAATACCAACCGCAATTAGTTGGCCAGCACCACATAATGAGAAAACTCTTTTTCACAGTATTTGCATTTGAGTGCAATGTCATCGGCACGTTTTTTCACTGCAAAGCTCGACGAAACCGGTTCAGCATGGCTGATACAGTTGCTGTTCGGGCATACCAGCACGCGTTCAATGCGCTCCGGCAGGCTTGGGCGAGATTTTCCCACCACTTCATAGTTGTCGATGCGATTTACCGTCGCCTGTGGAGCATAGAGCGACAGTTGGTTAACTTGTTCATCGGTCAGGAAGGTATTTTCAATTTTAATCAGGTCTTTACGACCCATTTCGCCTGACGGCAGGTTCAGACCGATGGTGATGCGCTGGTCGGTTTCGGTCAGTTTGAACAGCGTCAGCAGCTTAAAGCCGACCTGCGCCGGGATATGGTCAATTACGGTGCCACGGTTAATGGCTTCAACCTGCAATTTATTGTCGTGTGTCATCGTCATTTCCTCCCTTACTTAAGCCAGTTCGCTATTGAGTACCAGTGCCAGTAACGCCTGGCGGGCGAAGATACCGTTACCAGCCTGCTGGAAGTACCAGGCGTGCGGCGTTTTATCGACATCGGTGGTGATCTCATCAATGCGCGGCAGCGGATGCAGCACCTTCATGTTGTCGCGCGCGCCTTCGAGGTCTGCGGCGCGCAGTACGAACTGCGCCTTCACATTGGCGTATTCGGACGGGTCGAGGCGCTCTTTTTGTACGCGGGTCATATACAGAATATCGACCTCAGCCATCACTTCATCAATGGCGCTGTGCAGGCTCCAGGCGATCCCTTTTTCATCGAGCATATCGAGAATGTACTGCGGCATCGCCAGCGCATCCGGGGCGATGAAGTAGAAGCGGTTGCCGTTAAATTTGGCCAGCGCCTGGGTTAATGAGTGGACGGTACGGCCATATTTCAGGTCGCCGACCATGGCGATGTTGAGGTTTTCCAGGCGGCCCTGAGTTTCCTGAATGGTGAACAGGTCGAGCAAGGTCTGGGTTGGGTGCTGGTTGGCGCCGTCGCCCGCGTTCAGAATCGGAATACCGCCTGAGAACTCGGTAGCCAGACGCGCCGCACCTTCCTGCGGATGGCGCATGACGATAGCGTCGACGTAGGTGCTGATGACTGAAATGGTATCCGCCAGAGTTTCCCCTTTTTTGCCCAATGAGGTGTTGGCGCTGTCGGAGAAACCGACCACGCTCGCCCCTAAGCGATGCATTGAGGTTTCAAAAGAGAGGCGGGTACGCGTCGAGGCCTCGAAGAAGCAGCTGGCGATAACCTTGTGCTTAAGCAGCTCCGGCTGTGGATTCGCTTTCAGTTTAGCGGCGGTCGCCAAAACCAACTCAAGGTCTTCGCGGCTGAGATCGTTTATGGAAATGATGTGTTTTTGATACAGCGGATTAGCCATGGTTATCTCCTGACGACGGCGCAAAAAAAAAGCCCCTTAAATAAGGGGCTTTACGAATACGGATGCAACGGAAAGGAAAAACGGCAGGCCAGCGTCTGTTTTCAGACGCGGTAGGACGCGATGTCGTACACACTGAACCATATTTCCTCCTGGCAAACGGAGCGGAATTATACGCAGCTTTATCCGGCAATCAAGGGGGGAATTCACATTTTAATCGACGAAAACGATTCTCATTGAATGGGTAGTGGGTCAGGGTGAATTTACATTCGATGAAGGAAACGGCGCAAAGTGTGCGCCAGAGCTGCAGGCGCGGAGAGTCATGATAAAAAGTACTGGTATGGTAATGCGATTTTACGTATAACAACTTAAAATTGAAACATTGTTTTATTTGTGGAGTCATCATGATCATTGGCAACATCCATCACCTGCAGTCATGGCTGCCGGAAGAACTGCGTCAGGCGATTGTCCATCTTCAGGCCAACGTCACCGATGAGACGCCGGAAGGGAAATACGATATCGACGGTAACCGTCTGTTTTATCTTATCTCTGAAAATATGACCGAGCCGTTTGCCGAGCGCCGCGCTGAATATCACGCGCGTTATCTCGATATTCAGATAGTCCTGAAAGGCCAGGAAGGGATGTCATTCAGCGTGCTGCCCGCGGGCAAGCCGGACACCGACTGGCTGGCGGATAAAGACATCGCGTTTCTGCCGGAAGGCGGGCAGGAAAAAATGGTGGTGATGAGCGAAGGTGACTTCGTGGTCTTCTACCCGGGTGAAGTGCACAAACCGCTGTGCGCCGTAGGACAGCCTGCGAAAGTGCGCAAAGCGGTGATTAAACTGCTGGTCGCCTGACGGTGTGAGGTGCCGGATGGCGGCTACGCCTTATCCGGCCTACAACCGCATTTGTAGCCCGGACGAGGTGCGACAGCGCCGACTCCGGGGACTCCCGGTGTCGCGGATTAGCTTATTTACTCAGCGTCGCGACCATCACCGCTTTGATGGTATGCATCCGGTTTTCGGCCTGATCGAACACGACGCTCGCCGCCGATTCAAAGACCTCATCGGTCACTTCCATCCCGCCATGCATGCCGTACTCCGCCGCCATTTTCTTGCCAAGCGTCGTCTGATCGTCATGGAATGCAGGCAGGCAGTGCAGGAATTTGACCTGTGGGTTACCGGTCAGCTTCATCATCGCGCTATTAACCTGATAATCACGCAGCAGGGCAATACGCTCCGCCCATTTCTCTTTGGCTTCCCCCATCGACACCCACACATCGGTATAGATAAAGTCCGCGCCTTTCACGCCTGCGGCAATATCTTCGGTCAGCGTCACGTTGCCGCCATTTTTCTGCGCCAGCGCTTTGCATTCCGCCACCAGACTCGCTTCCGGCCAGCATTCCTGTGGGGCGACCAGACGCAAATCGAGACCGGTTAACGCCGCCGCTTCCAGCATAGAATTACCCATGTTGTTACGCGCGTCGCCAGCATACACCAGCGTCATTTCGTTGAAGGCTTTCCCCGGCAGATGCTCCTGCATGGTGAGCAGATCCGCCAGCAGCTGAGTGGGGTGGAATTCATCGGTCAGGCCATTCCAGACCGGAACACCAGCATACTCCGCCAGCGTTTCAACAATCTCCTGACCATAACCACGATACTGAATACCGTCATACATCCGGCCCAGTACGCGGGCGGTGTCTTTAATCGATTCTTTATGGCCAATCTGGCTGCCGCTGGATCCAAGATAAGTGACGCGCGCGCCCTGATCGTATGCGGCAACTTCGAAAGAGCATCGTGTACGGGTTGAGTCTTTTTCGAAGATGAGCGCGATGTTTTTACCGATCAGGTTTGGCGACTCCGTGCCGTTCTTTTTATCCGCTTTTAGTTTTGCCGCGAGTTGCAGCAGCGTGGTGATTTCTGCAGGGGTAAAATCGAGTAGTTTTAAGAAATGCTTTTTATACAGAGTAGACATTTTTCCCTCACCTGGCTCAAGCCACTTATTGAATTAAAATTCACTTTATATGTATGAATATTCATTTGCAACCCCGATAACAAATCTTTATCGGAAAGGTGGAGGCAATGGCGGCGGTATGTGACAATAAGAGTATCAGCCACATTACGAGGAACGAGTCATGGCAAACGCAGAACACCTGGAAGAACAGCGTGAAGAAACACGTCTGATCATTGAAGAACTGCTGGAAGACGGTAGCGATCCCGACGCGCTCTACACCATTGAGCACCACCTTTCTGCGGACGATTTTGAAACCCTGGAAAAAGCAGCGGTGGAAGCGTTCAAGATGGGTTATGAAGTGACTGAGCCGGAAGAGCTGGAAGTGGAAGAAGGCGAGACCGTCATCTGCTGCGATATTCTGAGCGAGTGCGCGCTGAACGCGGATCTTATCGATGCGCAGGTTGAGCAACTGATGAATCTGGCTGAGAAATTCGAAGTGGAGTACGACGGTTGGGGCACCTACTACGAAGATCCTAACGGCGAAGAAGGCGACGACGAAGACGAAGATGAAGTCGACGAAGACGACGATGGTGTGCGCCACTAAGTTATCTGGTTCCCTACGGCAGCGCTCGCTGCCGTAGTTCAAGGATTTGGTCATGGATTACCCGCAAATACTCTCCCCCATTTACAGCTTCCTGCATTGCAAAACCCCCGACAAATGGCTGGAAAAAGCGCGTTTACCTGAAAACCTTCCTCTGCTGCTCACCGACCATCTGGTTTGCGAGCTGAAAGCGGCGCAAACGGCGATGTTCCTGGTGCGTAAATATGTGGCTGGCAAAGAGGGCGCACAGGCGCTACTTGCGTGGTTACAACCTTATGAAGCCTTTGCTTTTCGTGAGGGAGAAGCCCCGGACTTTGCGCTACTCAATAAGCAGATCAATAAGAGCGTGATGCCGCAGACTGACGATCCCTGGGGGCAGCAGCTTATCGACAGCATGGTGCTGCTGATTAAAGAGGAGCTGCATCACTTCTGGCAAGTGTGGCAGGCCATGCAGCGCCGCCAAATTCCTTACGTGAAGATTACCGCCAGCCGCTACGCCAAAGGGATGCTTAAAGAGGTGCGCACCCATGAACCGCTGACGCTGATTGATAAGCTGATTTGTGGCGCGTATATCGAAGCGCGTTCCTGCGAACGTTTTGCCGCGCTCGCGCCGTATCTTGAGGACGATCTAAAGACGTTTTATCTGTCGCTGTTGCGCTCGGAAGCGCGCCATTATCAGGATTACCTGACGCTGGCACAGCAGATTGCAGACGACGATATTAGCGACCGCGTACGCTTCTTTGGCGAAGTGGAAGCGTCACTCATCACCACGAGAGATGACGAGTTCCGCTTTCACAGCGGCGTGCCGGAAGCACTTAAACCCACAGATTGCAGGCGAGATTAAGGCTTAACCGTAGACTTTGATGCAGCGGAACAGTCTTTACCCACAAAAGTTTGCTTGAGCGTTTGTGAGGTTTCCATCTTCGCTTTTGGCGAGTCAACATCCATTTTCATGGTCATTGCAAACTCGGTATCGCTGACTTTGTTCATCTCAATGTGAGCGTTGGTTTTGTTTTTTCCCTGGGTGCAGACGGTGTCATTCACCATATGGTTGTCAGAGCTTTCCGTAAAGGTGGTGGTACAGCCGTTTAAGCTGTTGGTGTAGCCTTTAGTAATTTTTTTAGATTCTTCCGCCATTTTAGGCGTATAGCAGAGAAGCTTCGAGGCACCGGAATTCTTCTTGTCTATCACCACTTTGCCGCTGGCTTTATCAACCACGTGCATTTGGGTATTTTCCAGCTTCCATTCGCCAGGCTGCATATCCAGCGCGCAGGCGCTGCCGATGCTGAACATGGCGCTTGAGATGACTACCGCGCAGATAAATCCTTTCATTTTCAATCCTTTTGATAAATTGAGATACAACGTACTGGCCGGAGGTATCCGGCCAGCTTTGGCATTACAGGAACGGTAGCGCAGAGGCTGTGCCGCGAGAGATGCGGGCGAAGAAACCATTTTCGACGGGACGCTCGTCGTTTTTCAGTTCAAGCTTATCGAGATCGCCAATCACCATCGTGTTCTCTATCTGGTAGCGAAGAAAATGGACTTTTAACCAAGGATAGGCGAGGCCGAACGTCAGCATGGAGAAAAGCGAAATGATAAGCAGGTTTACAGCCACGTTGAAGAAGGTCAACGACGACTGGAAGCGTATGTCGCCAGCCAGCGTTAAGTTGTTGAACGCATAGTTGCGCAGCGCCGAGAAAAGATAGGCCGTGGAAAGTAAAATGCCAACGGTATACAGAAGGAATAATGAGTATTTCATGTCTGAGGTGGCAAATATCAGTCCACCTAGCCCTGCGTTATTCAGCGTGGAATAAATAATGGCGAAAATGGTGGCAATAAAGGGCACCATAATCAGCATAGATATAATTGATATGGTGACGCACCGCGCTATTTTGATATCGACATTAAATCTATGAATGCCAAATTGGAAGTTATTAGCGAAAAGCTGTATCCAGTTGCGATAGACCAGGCCATAGAGTGCACAGCAGATGATTATCCACGCTATGGCGCCGAGGACGATGGTGGCGATTACCCCATTCATGCTTGTTGGAGTGCCCATCAGCTTGCCAAACCCCATGATAACAATGGCACAGCCAATTAAGATCAGAATGGGCATGCCCATCGTCAGCCACCAGGCACGCAGAGTCGAGCAGTGAAAACCAAAGCGGACGTTATTTAGTTCGGTCATTGCCGCATGGTAATTGAGGCTCTTAACCGCCATGCAGGGAGAGATAAGGATAAAAATCCAGAAGCCGATTTGCAGCTCATCGCTTCCTGTAATCAAGTATTCAACAAAGGAGATGATCAGGAAAGCTACCGATATGGCAAACCAGCTCAGTAGTATCGCGCCACCTTTAGCGTGATAGCTAAAACAGGCACCGTTGAGTTCCATATTTTCATAAATATAACGTCGGCAACGTACCACTGCCCAGGGAATATAAATTCCGCAGGTAATCAATGACAGCACGACATTAATCAGGCAAATAAAGAAAAAGTCCTTGCCGGTGCCATGAAATTTTAGCGTGTGCGATTCACCGCACTCGCCGGGGAGAGTGTGAGACATAATGGACATCCTTGTGTTTAAAGAGGCACAGACTTTAGCGTTTTTTTAAAGGATGGCGTATTAAATTATACCGAGAGACACAGTTTTCGGAATATAGCCCTGACTTGCATTGCCAAAAAGAGAGTGATATTAATCTGATGTATTTTTGTCTTTGAATTAATTTAACTTATGTATAATTTACGGCGGTGCCGCCTTCGGAATAGGGATAAAAAATAGAATGAACTGGACACACGTCATCCTGGCGGGCTATATCGGGGCGGTGATCGCCATCGTAGTCGGTATATTTCGCAAAAAAGGCTGGATTGGCAAAGCGGCCGGGGCAATTATCTTTGTCGTCGCGATAATCGCCTGGAACCTGTTTGATGTGCACTATCTTATCCCGCGAGAGAGTCCTGATTTTGGCAAAACTGAAGAACAGCAGTTCGAATCCGCGATGTCGACGATGCCGACTTTCCAGGTGCTAAAAGAGCAGGATCCGACATTCTGGCAGCATATTCGCGATATGGCGGCGCAGATGAAAAGGGAAGGCAAAAGCCAGCAGCAGGTCATTGATGCCATTCAGCCTCAAATCCTGCAACTGCAAATGGCGCGGCTACAGCAGGCTCCCGACGCTAACGTGATTGAATACATGAAAATCAACCTTGAGCAGATTGCCGCCGCGAAGAAAAGCGGCGACGACGTGTGCTACCGTTTTCTATTCCCGGCGGTCAAAGGGGGAATTAATCCGGTCAAAATTCTCTCGAAAGAACTGCTGACCCGACGCACTGAAAGTGACGCCCGAATGATGCGAGCGGCTTACGGGCCGGATAAACACACGGTCACGGCGCAAGAGAAACAGCAGGCGCTGGCGGATATGCAAAGCATCGGCCCGACGCTTATTCAACGCTACGGGCAGGATGTGCAAATCATGTCGGATCCGACAAAAGGTGTGGGCAAAGAAGGCATCGCTTGCGATATCGTGCAGGATTTCTGGCAGCAGATATTGGCTCTGCCGGAAGCCAACGCGGCAGGGGCTATTCGCCTGGCGGTCTCACCGGAAATGCAGTAAACCTGATAACCCCTTTGCGTTGCTCAAAGGGGTTTTAGCATTCTCACTTCGCAATCAACATGACCGGTGCAACCCAGTGCCTGCGAGATGTGCGCAAAACCCAGATGCTCGTAGAGACGAATAGCTTCAGTCAAAAACGCGGTGGTTTCCAGATAACATTGCTTAAATCCCTGCTCGCGGGCGTGATTGAGCGCCGTCAGGGCGAGCTTCTTCGCTAAACCCTGGCCGCGCACGCTCGGCAGAAAATACATCTTTTGCAGCTCACAAATATCCGGCTCGCTACAACCTAACGGCGCCACACCGCCGCCGCCAACGACGTGTCCATTTTGTTCGACGACCCAATAGGCCGCACCTGGCTGGCTATATACCTGGAATAATTCGTCCAGATTCGGGTCAGCCACCGTGTAGCCTTTGTCAGCGGTCAGGCCGTATTCGGCAGAGACCTGGCGAATAACCTGGGCAATGGCGGCGTTATCTTCAGCCGTGATCCGGCGAAGAGTCGCAGAAACGGGTGTAACAACACTCATAGCGAAACTCATGACATAAACGTGAAATATATGCAGTTAATAACACTGCGGGCAGGGGGAGTGCAAGCGAGGATAATTCAGGAGCGAACCCGGAGTCGGCGCAAGCGCCTCGTCCGGGCTACATTCGTGCACCTTTGCTGCCCGGGCGAGACCGGGACAACATCGGCACGATTTACAGCGCGGCGATAACCGCCTGCTGTTCAATCAGCTTCGCTTTCGCTTCGGCGTAACCGTCCAGCTTCTCACGCTCTTTGGCGATGACCGCTTCCGGTGCGCGAGCAACGAAACCTTCGTTGGAGAGCTTGCCTTCGATACGGGCAATCTCACCTTCGATTTTCGCCACTTCTTTCGCCAGACGCGCCAGCTCATCTTCTTTGTTGATGAGGCCAGCCATCGGGATCAGCAGCTCGGCACCGTCGATGATTTTGGTCACGGAAACCGGCCCTTTATCATCAGCAGGCAGCACGGTGATGCTTTCCAGACGCGCCAGATTCAGCAGGAAGCTACGGTTATCGTTCACGCGACGCATTGCGTCAGCGCTGCAACCGCGCAGCAGAAGCTCCAGCGGTTTGCCCGGCGCGATGTTCATTTCCGCGCGGATGTTACGCACGGCAACGATCGCCTGCTTCAGCCATTCGGTATCGGCCAGCGCCGCTTCATCAACCTGAGACGCATCGTATTCCGGGAACGGCTGCAGCATGATGGTATCGGCGGTAATGCCGGAGATGACCTTCACGCGCTGCCAGATGGTTTCGGTGATAAATGGAATGATTGGGTGCGCCAGGCGCAGCAGACCTTCCAGCACGGTGACCAGCGTATTGCGGGTGCCGCGCAGTTCAGACTCAGAACCGCCGTTCATTACCGGCTTGGTCAGCTCCAGATACCAGTCGCAGAACTGGTTCCAGGTAAACTCATACAAAATGCCCGCGGCGATATCGAAGCGGAAGTTATCCAGCGCTTCGCGGTACGCTTTGATGGTCTGGTTGAATTCAGCCAAGATCCAGCGGTCGGCCAGAGACAGGGTCATTTCGCCGCCGTTGAAGCCGCAATCCTGATCTTCGGTGTTCATCAGCACGAAGCGGCTGGCGTTCCACAGCTTGTTACAGAAGTTACGATAACCTTCCAGACGCTTCATATCCCAGTTGATGTCGCGACCGGTTGAGGCCAGCGCCGCAAGGGTGAAACGCAGGGCGTCGGTGCCGTGTGGCTCAATGCCGTCCGGGAACTGCTTCTCGGTACGTTTGGCAATTTTCTCAGCCAGCTGCGGCTGCATCATGTTGCCGGTACGCTTAGCCAGCAGGTCCGGCAGGGAGATACCGTCAACCATATCCAGCGGGTCGATAACGTTGCCTTTGGATTTGGACATCTTCTGGCCTTCGTCATCACGAATCAGACCGGTCATGTAGATGGTCTTAAACGGAATCTGCGGCTTGCCGTCTTCATCTTTGATGAAGTGCATGGTCATCATGATCATGCGGGCAATCCAGAAGAAGATAATGTCGAAACCGGACACCATCACGCTGGTTGGGTGGAACTGACGCAGCGCGTCGGTGTTTTCCGGCCAGCCGAGGGTGGAGAAAGTCCACAGCGCGGAGGAGAACCAGGTATCGAGAACGTCTTCGTCCTGACGAAGCGCAACGTCGGCACTGAGGTTATTTTCCTGACGCACTTCCTCTTCAGTACGGCCAACAAAGACGTTGCCGTCGTTGTCATACCATGCCGGGATACGGTGACCCCACCACAGCTGACGCGAGATACACCAGTCCTGAATATCGCGCATCCAGGAGAAGTACATGTTTTCGTACTGTTTTGGTACGAACTGAATATCACCGTTCTCAACCGCTTCTACCGCCGGTTTCGCCAGCACGTCAGCGCGCACGTACCACTGGTCGGTCAGCATCGGTTCGATAACCACGCCGCCACGGTCGCCGTAAGGTACGGTCAGGTCGTGTGGTTTAATTTCTTCCAGCAGGCCCAGTGCGTCAACGGCAGCGACAATCGCTTTACGCGCGGCAAAGCGTTCCAGCTTCTGGAATTCAACTGGAATAGCGTTGGAGTAAACGTCGGACTCTTCGCCTTTGGTGTCATACACTTCCGCGCTTTCGCGGATGTCGCCATCAAAGGTCAGAATGTTGATCATTGGCAGGGCGTGACGACGACCGACTTCGTAGTCGTTAAAGTCGTGGGCCGGGGTGATTTTCACGCAGCCGGTGCCTTTTTCCATATCGGCGTGTTCGTCGCCCACGATAGGAATACGGCGGTCAACCAGCGGCAGAACCACGAATTTACCAATCAGATCTTTATAACGCGGATCTTCCGGGTTCACGGCAACGCCGGTGTCACCCAGAATGGTTTCAGGACGCGTGGTGGCAACCACCAGATAATCTTTACCGTCTGCGGTTTTCGCGCCGTCGGCCAGCGGATAGCGGATATGCCACATAGAGCCTTTCGACTCGCGGTTTTCCACTTCCAGGTCAGAGATAGCGGTGCGCAGTTTCGGATCCCAGTTGACCAGGCGTTTGCCGCGGTAAATCAGGTCTTCTTTGTACAGGCGAACAAAGACTTCTTTCACGGCATTGGAAAGGCCTTCGTCCATGGTGAAGCGCTCGCGCTCCCAGTCAACGGAGTTGCCGAGACGACGCATCTGACGGGTAATGGTGCCGCCGGATTCCGCTTTCCACTGCCAGATTTTATCGATAAACGCCTCGCGACCGTAGTCGTGGCGAGTTTTACCTTCTTCAGCGGCAATCTTACGCTCAACCACCATTTGGGTCGCAATACCCGCGTGGTCAGTACCGGCCTGCCACAGGGTATTTTTACCCTGCATACGCTGGTAGCGGATCATGGTGTCCATGATGGTTTGCTGGAAAGCATGACCCATATGCAAACTGCCGGTGACGTTCGGCGGCGGGATCATGATGCAGAAGGACTCTTTGCTTTCATCGCCGTTAGGCTTGAAATAGCCCTGCTTTTCCCAGTGCTCGTAAAGCGGCTGTTCGATATCTTGGGGGTTATATGTCTTTTCCATTATTTCCAGGTTGCCGTATTCAGGTTAAAACCAGCCACGCGGTAAGCTTTGTAGCGATCGCGTGCGAGTTGTTTTAAAGTTTCTTCGTAAGGGACGAAGTCTACCACTTCTGTGAAAGCGGTGGCAAAATCTGCAAAATTTACCCGCAGACTGATCAGGATATCGCGTGGGCTGCTGTTACGTTTCGCAGGCCAGGCTATCTCAACCGGTGCACCGCCTCTTGGACCTTCGCCCGCCAGATTATGCGGCACAAAGCTTTCCGGTGGACGCGTCCACAGCGCTTCATCCAGGCGCACGGCCTGCTGCTCGTCTTCACAGGCAATCAGCACCCGCTTACCCGCACGCCAACGTTCTGCGGCAATTTCACACACTAACTGCTCGACGGCGCTGAGGTCGTCGACGGTGGTGTCGTTGTCCAGAATATAGAACGTTGCATTCTTCATATATGGGGCTTCTTGTGGTGGATTTAAATGCAAAGCCGGGTGACCCGGCCTTATTGCCTGATGGCGACGCTGATGCGTCTTATCAGGCCTACAGCGTGCAGTTTTGTAGGCCGGATAAACGCAGCGCCATCCGGCATTCACACATTACTCTTCGCCGTTAAAACCGGCGCGATTAAGCAGGAACTGCGACAGCAGCGCCACCGGACGACCGGTTGCGCCTTTGGCCTTGCCGGAACGCCATGCGGTGCCAGCGATGTCCAGGTGCGCCCAGTTGTACTTACGGGTAAAGCGCGCCAGGAAGCAGCCCGCGGTGATGGCACCGCCAGGACGACCACCGATGTTGGCCATATCCGCAAAGTTGGACTCCAGCTGTTCCTGATACTCATCGCCCAGCGGCAGACGCCATGCGCGGTCACCTGCCTGTTCGGACGCGCCAATCAGCTCATGTGCCAGCGGATTGTGGTTCGACATCAGCCCGGTGATGTGGTGGCCCAGCGCAATCACGCAGGCGCCGGTCAGGGTCGCCACGTCAATCACCGCTTCCGGCTCAAAACGTTCAACGTAGGTTAACACGTCGCACAGCACCAGACGGCCTTCGGCATCGGTATTCAACACTTCAACGGTCTGACCGGACATGGTGGTCAGCACGTCGCCCGGACGATACGCGCGGCCACCAGGCATGTTTTCACAGCCTGCCAGTACGCCGATAACGTTAATCGGCAGCTGTAGCTCTGCCACCATCCGCATGACGCCGTACACCGCTGCCGCGCCGCACATGTCGTACTTCATCTCGTCCATCCCTTCGGACGGCTTGATGGAGATACCGCCGGAGTCGAAGGTCAGGCCTTTACCGACCAGCACGATAGGACGCACGTCTTCAGATGCCACGCCTTTGTACTCGATGACCGACATCAGCGATTCGTTCTGCGAACCGTTGCCGACTGCCAGATAGGAGTGCATCCCCAGCTCTTTCATCTGCTGTTCGCCGATAACGCGGGTGATGACATTCTTGCTGTAACTGTCAGCCAACTGACGCGCCTGAGAGGCAAGGTAGGCGGCGTTACAGATATTTGGCGGCATGTTGCCGAGATCTTTTGCGGCTTTAATACCGGCAGCGATCGCCAGACCGTGCTGGATTGCTCGCTCGCCGCTGGTTAGTTCACGGCGGGTTGGCACGTTGAAGACCATTTTACGCAGCGGACGACGCGGCTCGCTTTTATTGGTTTTGAGCTGGTCAAAGCTGTAGAGCGTCTCTTTTGCGGTCTCAACCGCCTGACGCACTTTCCAGTAGTTGTTGCGGCCTTTGACGTGCAGCTCGGTGAGGAAGCAGACGGCTTCCATTGAGCCGGTGTCATTCAGAGTATTAATCGTTTTCTGAATAACTTGCTTATACTGACGCTCATCAAGCTCGCGCTCTTTGCCACAGCCAATCAGCAGAATGCGCTCTGACAGGACGTTGGGTACGTGGTGCAGCAATAAGGTCTGCCCCGGTTTGCCTTCGAGTTCGCCGCGGCGCAGCAGTGCGCTGATATAGCCGTCGCTGATTTTATCGAGCTGCTCGGCAATGGGAGAGAGACGACGTGGTTCAAATACGCCCACGACGATACAGGCACTCCGCTGCTTCTCCGGGCTACCACTTTTTACACTGAACTCCATGCACTACGCTCCTGAATCTTAAAGACAACGGCGGTGGCTACGGATAGAATTGCAAGCTTACGTAACTCATTTCCGCGGTTGCGGTGACTTCGTGTTAATCTTAACGTTATTACGGTGTTGGCACGTCAGAACATTTCCTGAAACGTGAAACCGCTGAGTCATTTAATCTTAGCGATGTTTTCGACGACTCAAGAGAATAAATGACGTTTAAGCCATGAAACAAGCTATTTTCCTGCAATAAGACGGGTTTTTACGGGCGTATTTATAGTGATAATCATACGATATCTGGTGCGAGAGACGCTAAAAAGCCAGCTTGCCATCTTGTTCATCCTGCTTCTGATCTTCTTTTGTCAGAAACTGGTGAGGATCCTCGGCGCAGCGGTAGACGGCGATATCCCGACAAACCTGGTGCTCTCTTTGCTGGGGCTCGGCGTGCCTGAAATGGCGCAGCTTATTCTGCCACTGAGTCTTTTCCTGGGTCTATTGATGACGCTGGGTAAACTGTATACCGAAAGTGAAATTACGGTCATGCACGCGTGTGGCCTGAGTAAAGCCGTACTGATTAAAGCGGCGATGGTGCTGGCGCTGTTTACCGGCATCGTCGCGGCAGTGAACGTCATGTGGGCCGGGCCGTGGTCGTCCCAGCATCAGGATCAAGTGCTGGCGGACGCCAAAGCTAACCCCGGCATGGCCGCGCTGGCGCAAGGGCAGTTCCAGCAGTCTACCGATGGTAACTCGGTGCTGTTTATTGAAGGCGTGAATGGCGCGAGCTTCCACGATGTGTTCCTCGCGCAGCTCCGCCCGAAAGGCACCGCGCGTCCTTCCGTGGTGGTGGCGGATACCGGCCAGCTCTCCCAGCATAAAGATGGCTCTCAGGTGGTGACCTTAAATCAGGGAACCCGCTTTGAAGGCACCGCGATGCTGCGCGATTTCCGCATTACGGATTTCAAAAACTATCAGGCGATTATTGGTCACCAGGCGGTCGCTACCGACCCGACTGATACCGAACAGATGAGCATGACCACGCTTTGGAATACCGATACCGATCGTGCTCGCGCAGAGCTGCACTGGCGTTTCACACTGATAGCAACGGTCTTTATCATGGCGCTGATGGTCGTGCCGCTGAGCGTGGTGAACCCGCGTCAGGGGCGCGTGCTGTCGATGCTGCCAGCAATGCTGCTGTATCTGGTGTTCTTCTTGCTGCAGACCTCGCTGAAGTCGAATGCGGGCAAGGGCAAAATCGATGCGGGCTTGTGGATGTGGACGGTCAACCTGATTTACTTCGCACTGGCCGTGGCGCTGAACCTGTGGGATACCGTGCCAATGCGCCGTTTCCGCGCCCGTTTTACGCATAAAGGAGCGGTATAATGCAGCCGTTTGGTGTACTTGACCGCTATATCGGCAAGACGATATTTACCACCATCATGATGACTTTGTTCATGCTGGTGTCGTTGTCCGGCATCATCAAGTTTGTCGACCAGTTGAAAAAGGCCGGGCAGGGCAGCTATGACGCGATGGGCGCTGGGCTATATACGATTCTGAGCGCGCCAAAAGATGTGCAGATCTTCTTCCCGATGGCGGCACTGTTAGGTGCGCTGCTGGGGCTGGGGATGCTGGCTCAGCGCAGTGAACTGGTGGTGATGCAGGCTTCCGGCTTCACGCGTATGCAGGTGGCGCTGGCGGTGATGAAAACCGCGATCCCACTGGTATTGCTGACTATGGCAATGGGCGAGTGGGTTGCGCCGCAGGGCGAACAGATGGCGCGTAACTACCGCGCCCAGCAGATGTACGGCGGCTCTTTGCTGTCGACGCAGCAGGGGATGTGGGCCAAAGACGGTCACAACTTTGTCTACATTGAGCGGGTGAAGGGCAACGACGAGCTGGGCGGCGTGAGTATTTACGCATTCAACGACCAACGTCGCTTACAATCCGTCCGCTATGCGGCGAGCGCGAAGTTTGATGATGCCAAGAAAGTATGGCGACTGTCGCAGGTCGATGAATCTAACTTAAGCGATCCAAAACAGATTACCGGCACGCAGACGGTGAGCGGCACCTGGAAAACGACCCTGACGCCGGACAAACTCGGCGTGGTGGCGCTGGATCCAGATGCGTTGTCCATCAGCGGCTTGCATAACTACGTGAAGTACCTGAAGGCCAGTGGCCAGGATCCTGGACGCTACCAACTGAATATGTGGAGCAAAATCTTCCAGCCGCTTTCCGTGGCGGTGATGATGCTGATGGCGCTGTCGTTCATCTTCGGCCCGCTGCGTAGCGTGGCGATGGGCGTGCGCGTGGTGACCGGGATTAGCTTTGGTTTTGTGTTCTACGTGCTTGACCAGATCTTCGGGCCGCTGACGCTGGTTTATGGCATTCCGCCAATTATCGGTGCATTGCTGCCGAGCGCCAGCTTCTTCCTGATAAGCCTGTGGCTAATGACGCGAAAAGCCTGATATCTCTGTAATGTAGCCCGGCCGAGCAACGCGACGCCGGGTTTTTTTATGCCTGCGGTTTGAGGACGATTGTTCGCGCTGAGCGGTTCCCGGTGTCACATGCGTTCGCCCGGGCCACCGGTGGACGTAGGCCGGATAAGGCGAAGCCGCCATCCGGCAATGTGCGCGATTATGCCTGATGGCGCTACGCTTATCAGACCTACGAGTTGCAGGTGTTACCGTTTTTACGATAGGGATTTGTAGGCCGGATAAGGCGTTACGCCGCCATCCGGCAATGATTGATGCCCGAGCCCTTAACGACGTCTTCCCCCAAGCAAGCTACCCAGCATGCCGCGCACAATCTGGTTCGTCACCTGTCGCACTGCGCTTTTCGCCGCTGTTTGAACCAGCCCATCGTGCTTGCCGCCGCGTGGCCCGGTGGTGCCAAAAATAATGTCTTTGAGCCCACCCAGCAGGCCGCCATCATCAGCACTTTGCTGTCCCTTCGCTGGCGGTGCATCTGCCTGACCCGCACTGTTCTCGACGCCTTTTTGCAGCATTTCAAACGCCGATTCCCGGTCAACTTCATCTTCATACTTGCCGTACAGCGGCGAGTTATTGATAAGCCCGTTGCGCTCATCGTCCGTCACCGGCCCCATTCGTGAGTCAGGCGCAATCACCATCGCGCGCTGAACAATCGACGGGCTGCCTTTCTCATCAAGGAAGGAGATTAACGCCTCGCCCGTCCCTAACTCCTGAATGGCCTGCTCGGTATTAAACGCCGGGTTTGCCCGCATGGTCTGCGCCGCCGTTTTCACCGCTTTCTGATCTTTCGGCGTAAAGGCGCGCAGCGCATGCTGCACGCGGTTACCCAACTGGCCGAGTACCGCATCGGGAATATCTGACGGATTCTGCGACACAAAATAGACCCCGACGCCTTTCGAACGTATCAGGCGGATCACCTGTTCGATTTTATCCAGCAGCACCTGCGGCGCATCGCTAAACAGCAGGTGCGCTTCATCAAAGAAGAACACCAGTTTCGGTTTGTCCAGATCGCCCGCCTCCGGCAGCTGTTCGTACAGTTCAGAAAGCATCCACAGCAGGCTTGCGGCATACAGTTTCGGCATCTGGTAGAGCTTTTCGGCGCTGAGGATATTGATAACGCCTTTGCCGTTGCTGTCGGTACGCATCCAGTCTTTGATGTCCAGCATCGGTTCGCCAAAGAAGTGCTCGGCGCCTTGCTGTTCCAGCGTCAGCAGCCCGCGCTGGATGGCCCCCACCGAGGCGGTGCTGATATTGCCGTACTGATTCTGGAAGGATTTTGCGTTATCGCCAATATATTGGGTGATGGCGCGCAGGTCTTTAAAGTCCAGCAGCAGCAGGCCCTGATCGTCAGCGATACGGAAGATAATATTGAGCACCCCGGACTGCACCTCGTTGAGGTTAAGCAGACGTGCCAGCAGCAGCGGCCCGAGGTCGGACACAGTGGCGCGCACCGGATGGCCCTTCTCGCCGAAGATATCCCACACCACCACCGGGTTTGCATGCGGCTCCCAGTCGGTAACGCCGATATTATTCAGCCGCGCCAGCAGCTTCTCGGAAGCCACGCCTTCCTTAGCAATACCGGTCAGGTCACCTTTGACATCCGCCATAAACACCGGCACACCAATCTCCGAGAACGACTCAGCCAGCTTTTGCAGGGTCACGGTCTTGCCCGTCCCCGTGGCGCCGGTAATCAGCCCGTGGCGGTTCGCCATATTGGAAAGTAAAACCAGCTGTGTGTCCTGGGTGCGTGCTATTAGCAAAGGTGTGCTCATGGGTAATCCTCCATTTATTCTGCGTCGAGTATAGGCAAAACGGCGGCATTGCGATGCAGGAAATTGCCCAGATTGCGCGGAATTTTCCAGTATTAGCGAGGTGTTGCAGTGGGATGACTTATTTCTGGAAGAGGGTATCCAACGGGAGAGTCAGGCGGGCCGATAAAGAACCGGCGGCAGAGCGCCGCCGGAGAAACATCAGGCGTCGGCTTTCAGCACCACGCGGTAGCGGGCTTTACCGTCACGCACGTGCTGGATGGCGTCGTTGATTTTTGACATTGGGAACAGCTCGGTAATCGGTGCCACCTTGCTGCGCCCGGCAAATTTCATCAGCTTACGCAGTTCAGACGGGTTACCCGTCGCCGAACCGGAGATGCTGCGGTCGCCGCCAATCAGCGTAAACGCCGGTACCGGCAGCGGGGTCAGCACCGCGCCAACCGTATGGAAGTTGCCGCCCGAAGCCAGCGCTTCGAAGTACGGCTGCCAGTCCAGGTCGACGTTGACGGTGTTGATGATAAGGTCAAACTGACCCGCCAGCGCTTTCAGCGCTTCCTGTGAACGGCTGTTCACCACGTGGTCAGCACCCATCGCGCGCACTTCCTGCTCTTTCGACGGATTAGAGCTAAAGGCCGTCACCTCCGCCCCCATCGCTCGCAGCAGCTTGATGGCGATATGCCCCAGCCCACCAATCCCAATCACCCCCACGCGGCTGGTGGCGGTCACATGATGCATCAGCAGCGGTTTAAACACGGTGATGCCACCGCACAGCATTGGGCCTGCGGTTTCGATATCGATGCTGTCCGGCAGCGGAATAACCCATTGCCAGTCGGCGCGCAGCTTATCAGCAAAGCCACCGTGGTTCAGGATGGTCGGCACCGACCCACCGGAACAGTTCACCTGGTTGCCGGCGATACAGGCATCGCAGTGGCCGCAGCTTCGCGCCGTCCAGCCAATGCCCACGCGCTGACCAATCTTCAGGCCCTTACTCTGCGCAGCGCTGCCCAGCGCCACCACGTGACCAATGACCTCATGGCCCGCAACCAGCGGATACTGCGACATGCCCCATTCGTTATCGATCATCGACAGGTCCGAGTGGCAGATCCCGCAGTAATCCACCTTCACCTCAACGTCTTCCGGCAGCAGTTCACCGGCATCGTATTCCCAGACTTCCAGTTCCGCTCCGGCATTTTTGGCGGCGTAGCTTTTTATAATGGACATCGCGATTCTCTTTGGTGTGGTGTTGAACTGAGAGTGTAGAGCATGTGGGGAGGGGGCGCTTGGCGGAATGGGGGATCAGCGACGGTGGGAATAAATGTGATGGAAGTAGAAGAGTGCTGTTTTTTTCGGCACTTAGCGTGATGAGTGCAAGGTGGTGCTTGCATGGTGGCGTGCGGTAGGTATAATCCACAACGTTTTCCGCGTACCTCTTCAGTGCCGAAGTGGCGAAATCGGTAGACGCAGTTGATTCAAAATCAACCGTAGAAATACGTGCCGGTTCGAGTCCGGCCTTCGGCACCATACAAAGCTTTTTTCAAGTCTACTAACGTCTACTTTAGTCCATAAAAACAGTAAGTTAAGCAGGTTTCTGGCTTTTCTTAGTCTGTCCACGTCTACTCAATTCCTTGAACATATACCAACTGATGATGGTATAACTGATGGTATTCCCGGTTCGATTGATTTTGGTACCAACACTGGAGGTATCAACTGATGGCTCTCACCGATATCAAAGTTAGGACTACCAAGCCCTCCGACAAACCCTTCAAACTCACCGATGGGCAGGGTATGCACCTGCTGATCAATCCCAATGGTTCAAAATACTGGCGACTCCAATACCGTTTCGATGGCAAACAGAAAATTTTAGCATTGGGTGTTTATCCAATGGTCTCTCTTGGTGAAGCTCGCAGGAAACGAGATGAGGCCAAAAAGTTGGTATCTGATGGTATCGACCCTTCCGAGAAGAAAAAAGCCGACAAGATCGAGCAAAGCGAAGCCCTGACATTCGAGGCTGTCGCAAGGGATTGGCATACTGCCTGTAAAAGGAAATGGTCTGACTCCCACAGCGAGAGAGTTCTAAAAAGCATGGAAGATGGTCTCTTTACTGCTATTGGTAAAAGAAAAATATCCGAGCTTAATACCAGAGATCTTCTTGCCCCTATCAAGGCTGTTGAAGCTTCCGGGCGATTGGAAGTTGCTTCCCGACTACAGCAAAGAACAACGGCAGTAATGAGATATGCTGTCCAGAACGGGCTGATAGATTACAACCCTGCCCAGGAGATGGCAGGAGCTATTGCGGTAGCTAAAAGAGTCCACAGGCCAGCTTTGCCATTCGAACGATTCTCAGAACTTTTAGAACGAATTGATAGTTTCAAGGGTAGAAAACTCACGAAGTTAGCCGTAAAGCTGACATTGCTCATTTTCATTCGTTCCAGTGAACTCAGATTCGCAAGATGGTCGGAAATCGATTTCGAGAATGCAATGTGGACTATTCCCGCTGAACGAGAACCACTACCCGGAGTGAAACATTCGCACCGTGGTTCGAAAATGCGAACTCCACACCTTGTTCCTTTGAGTTGTCAGGCATTGGCTGTGTTGATGGAAATTAAAGAGATCAGCGGTGATCATGAACTTGTTTTCATTGGCGACCATGATTTCAGAAAGCCTATGAGTGAAAATACGGTAAACAAGGCTTTGAGGTCTATGGGCTATGACACAACCGTGGAGGTCTGTGGACATGGATTCAGAGCTATGGCTTGTAGTGCCTTGATTGAATCCGGCTTGTGGTCGAAAGATGCTGTTGAACGGCAAATGAGCCATCAGGAGCGGAACTCAGTTCGTGCTGCCTACATACATAAAGCAGAGCACCTTGATGAGAGAAAGCTTATGTTGCAGTGGTGGGCCGATTACCTTGACCTCCTTAGAATACGACAAGTTTCACCATTTGATTTTAAAAAGACTTAACTATGAATAAGTAGTTAATTAATCGCTCTCCCTTATCAACCTTGTTAAGGGAGAATTAATTTAAATAAGCAGTATTAACTCATTCAAGCTTTAAATACAGTGGAGGGATTAATGAAAGTAGTAAGTCCTTATGAAGAATTAAAAAGCTGGTTTAGTCTCGAAAACTATGAGCAGTTAAAATCACTTACAATCAAAGAACTGCATACTGAGCTTGCATTTAGAGAAGCGATTTTCGACAGTGTAAATTTTGGATGGGAAGATGATAATCAAAATTTAAGGTCTATCTTGGAAGGCAATCCTATTTTAAGCAGACGAGATAATAATCATGGTCATTTTGGCAAGGGGCAAAGGCATGTTGCGCAGGTTAGCTTTGGTGATATAAAAAAATTAGAGAACAAGTTAATAATGTTTAGCATGGATTTTTTTGAAGAAAATGGTGATTTCAAAAAAGAGTTGAAAAAGAAACCAATAACAAAAACTATGAGAGACTTTTTTCTAAACCAAAATAGTAGCAAGATGTATGTTTCCTTTGATTTAGGCTTATCCAGCGATGAAGAAATTATAACAGCCTTACAAACGATGCTACCAGATCTTAGGAAAGAATATGAAATTGAGCCAGTCAAAACAGAAAAAATTGGACTTGCAAAAATAAGAAAACTTGTCGATTACAATATTATCCCAATGATGGATCTATTGATTTGGGCAAAATTTAAAAAAGTAAAAATCTCAAATATGGTTTTGTCTCGTGTCTTGTATCCCGACTTTACAAGTGAGATCAGAGGAGAAGATCACATTAAAGATACAGACAGGCCTGTTGCAGAGAAGTCATTGAGTGGAGAAACAACCCGTAGTTTGGAACATTTTATCAGCAAAAACAGCCATCTCCTCAACATACCGATTTCGGAACTAGGCTCTTTCTAGTTGTAAATCATAATGTTAATTGTCAAGGGGAGGGCATAAATATTTTTCTTCCCTGGAATTTCCTTTCATTCTTCCCTCATCTAACTTTTCAGTTATCAGCATTCCCTTCATAGATACAAATCTGTGTGGCTAATATCTTCGTAACGGAAGCGGAGGAGGTAGCCAAATGAATACAACCGATACAACCAATCAAAGCTTAATTCGTTTACCAGAAGTCTTGAAACGAACTGGTTTCGGCAAAGCCTGGGTCTATCGTCTGATCAAAGATGGTAAGTTTCCTGCCCCTGTCAAAATTGGAACTCGTGCAGTAGCTTTCGTCGAAAGTGAGATTGATGCCTGGATTCAGTCTGTTATCGAAACAAGTCGAAATAATGTTGCTTAATTGAACTTAGGAGAGATTTTATGGATATCGAAGAATTTGTGAGTGAAGAAAACCATATGTGTAATTTAGGCGAAGATCTTTTTTACAAGATCTTCGAGTTGGGTTCAATCTATGATTTACCTGATAATGAATTTAACAGAAAGATTATTTACTGGTTAAGCCAGTATTTAGTAGGGAATCTGAGAGAACCGCTAGATGCGATCTCTGAGCTTAATATGTTCAATCAGTTTTACGTTTATGAGACATGGTTCTCGCTAATTAAATGTCCTATTGAGATGAAAAGTCTTTCAAAGCGAATAATCCAATACCACATTGGACTGAGAACTCTTTTGTAAAAATGTAAAGTTTGACTCCATATTTTAACTTAAAACCTTACAAAATTGCTTACATTATTTTGGATGCCGTTTATTAGCAAGGCAGTGAGATAGTTTTCGAAGTATTAGGTGTACATAATAATAACTAGATCTACCAGATGATAATTTGACAGGAATAATCGTCTATCTCACTGTTTTAATTTAACTAAATGGCTTAATTGATTCAAATAAATTTGTAAATCTACGAAATGCTTATTATTAATATATTGGAATTATACTTTTTGTAAAGTTTAGGAGGAAAATATGCGTAGTATTTGTGTGGATTCTTTTATGTTCGAAAATGGTGAGAGATATTGTCATATTGTAAATAAAAATACTGGTGAACCATTGTATTATCCTAACTTGTATATAACAAC